>OCZV010000288.1_pt1 | contig 18346 bp, 16 predicted proteins | sample 1539051 | NCBI WGS metagenome assembly OCZV01 (sample SAMEA3113581, study PRJEB22503) | soil metagenome
TCGACGAGCAACCACGTTTCGAACGCACATTTCCGGGATTTGCAACGGCTTCCAAAGGGTTTCCCGCCGAGGCGCGCGACCGCTTTTCACCGGGTACGAAAAAATACACGCGAGTTTGGCCCGCGTGTATTTAAGTTGTCGAAATTGAACTACGGTTTCACTGCTCTGGCCGGCGTCGGGGACGGACTCGCTGCGGTCTTTTGGGTTGAGCCTGCGGTGCTGCGGCCCGGCTTATTTAGCACGGCAATAATATCGTTAGTGAAATCAACGTTGGCGGGGGCGTACATCACAACCGGGACGCCGTTCAGGCTCACGCCCGACTTGTCGAAGACGAAGTCCATATTGTTAGCTTTGACCTTTTCCACGACGACATCGGTGATTTCCTTCACGATACCCTCTCGCATGCGTGCCAACTGTTCCTGCAGCTGTCGGTCGCGGGTTTGACTGAAATCGTTGATTTCGCGCTCCATCTTTTTGATGTTTGCAATCTTATCGTCGCGTTCCTTGGCTTTTTGTGTTTTGGCTTCGGCAGTCAAAGCGGGAGCATCGAGCTGCTTGTTCAAGCTATTGATTTCATCAAGCGCCTTCTTGTAGGCCTCTGCCCGGTCATCGTATTCTTTCTTGGCGGCCATTCTGGCGTCATTAATTTTCGCTTCAGCATCCTTGGTTTTGTTGTATTCCTTGAACGCGCGCCCCATATCGACAGTTCCGATTTTCAGTGCCCCCTGCGCGAAAGCCGCGATCGGAAAGGCGAGCGTTAAAACGAAGATTGTAGAGAGAGACCTTTTCATAAGACAGAGATTACGGTGGTCGGAACCGCGTTAGACTGCAACCATTTATATTCGTTCAAAATTGATAACCGACATTGAAGTTAAATTTCCCGCCGCCGTTGTACCCATCACGCTGGATCGGAAATCCGTAGTCAATACGCAGCGGGCCGATCGGCAGATCAAGTCGAAGCCCGATGCCGACATCGGAGGCGATGTGGTTGAAGCCAAACGACCACGACTCACTGTTGACGAAACCTGTGTCATAAAAGATTGCGCCGCGCGCTTTTTCGATAATTGGGAAAGTAAGTTCCACGGTTGCGCGCGCCAGGGAATTGCCACCGATTGGTTCGCCAAACTGATCTTTCGGCCCAACTTCGCGGAACGGAAATCCGCGCAGATTGTTCGAGCCGCCGAGATAAAGCCGCTCATAAATCGGAACATTTGAAATCTCGACGGGAATCGCGGAAGTCGTTGACGGTAATGGACTCGGCGCAGGAGTCGGGGACACCAGAACCGTATGTGTTTTCGGCTGATCCCAAACGCTGACAGTCGCGATCTCACCGTTAATGAGCAAGATCATGTCCCAGGGAAGGTGGAAGTATTGAGAACCTTCAAGGTCGAATCCGTAAATCTGGACATCGCCTCCGAGAAAACCGCCCGAAATATACGGCGAAAGGCTCACGCGTTGTCCAGTCCGCGTAAGTATAGGGCTGTCGCGCCGGTCAAATACAATACTGGTAAAGACCTGACTCTCCACCGTTGAGCCCTTTGCTTCCTGGATCTGCAGGGACGCGTTTGAACTTACATCGAAAATATCCACGTTTTGCAGGCGATAACCCAGGGTCGCATACATGTATTGGTTGAGCGGTTTGCGTAACTCGGTCGAAAACCCATAATTGCGCTGGTTATAATCCGAGCTCAAGTAGTCTGCCTCGTTGAAAAAAAGCTGACCACCGAGCGATAGCCTCCGGTCGAGAAAATAGGGTTCGGTCAACGCCAGGACGAAATCCTTTCGAACCGAGCCATATTGCACGCGCATTCTAAACTTTTGACCGCCGCCCGTAAGCCCCGGCCAGCTCGTGATATCGAAGTTTCCCTGAGTCAGTTCCACAAAACCGACAATCTGGTCAATCGTGCTAAACCCTCCTCCGAAGCTCAGCGAGCCGGTGCGTTTCTCTTCCACCAGGATCGTAAGATCCTTGCGGCCACCTATATCGGTGTCTTCTGGGTAAGTTTCGACTTTGGAAAAATAACCAAGGTTCTCGAGGCGTTTCTTAGTCGTCTCCACACGGACCGTATTGAAGACATCCCCCGGCGCGACAAGGACTTCGCGGCGGATGACCTTATCCTTGGTGCGGGTATTCCCGGTAACGTTCACTCGCTGCACAAACGAACGGGAGCCTTCCTCGATTTTGTATTGCACGTCGATCAGAGCAGGTCCGGCTGGCGTGCCTATCGGCAAAATCACAACGTCGACATAACCGCCAGTGCCGTAACCATCAGCCAGCGCCTTTGCATCATCGCGCAGTTGTTTGGGCGAATAGACGCTGCCCTCCTTCATTTTTACCAGCGCACGAATCTTCTCCGCCGAAGCGACTTCCTGTCCCGTGACGTCAAATTTGCGGACGTGATATTGTGGGCCTTCGTTAATCACGATCGTGAGAACCAGTGGGCCCTTCTCAACGCGCTCCCTGCGCACATCTTTTATTTCCACGTCGATGTAGCCGTGGTCCTGGTACCACTCGCGAATGCTGTCCAGATCCTGTTGCAATTGCGTTTCGTCGAGTCGGCCGGATTTATCGAAGATCGAGATGAGCGTCTTGCCCTTGGTTTTCATCTGTTTTCGCAACACTCTCTCGCTGAAGTGCGTATTACCATCGAAACGAATTCGGCTCACCGCGCCTTTGATTCCTTCGTTGACCGTGAAGACCACGCGCGCTGTGCCACGACTCTCATCAATGGGATCGACGCGAAATTGAATGCTAACGTCATTGTAGCCGTGGCCCTGATAAATCTCGATCATCTTCTGACGCGCCTGCTCTAAAAGGTCCTCATCGACCGGCTGATTGATTTTCAGTTTGATCTCTTTGCGGAGCCTTTTTGGCCTGATTCGCTCGGCTCCATCGATTTCGATTTCGCGTGCGATCGAACGCGTTTGCACCGCCACGATCACTTTCACCCCGTCGCCTTCCGGTTGCGCGAAGATGCGAACGTTTAAAATAGCGCCGGTCTTGTAAAGATTCTCAATATCCTGCTCGACCACCAGATCGGAGTAAGGCTGGCCCACTTTGGTCTTCATCTGCGCGAGAATCCGTTCCTCGCTTATCAATTTTGGCCCTTTGTACTCCACGTCGATTGACCGGATGATTGGAGGACCCTGGGGCTCCTGCGCTCGAGCTGTTATGACGCCAAGCAGCGCGCAAATAGAGGCGACCCAGATTGCAAACCGCGGGGGGCGCATCCATCCGAAAAAATGTCTCATAAGTTAAGAAGCGCTATCCCGCGCAACGAACCCCACGCAGGACAGGCGGCTATATCGGGAAGAAGAGAGATAACGTCAAGGCGGATTTTCCATGGAAACGGGCGGCTTGTCCACAATGCAACTCGTTCGCGACGCCTGGTTCAAAAGCTCGTACCAGTTATTTCGCCGGCGCGGTTCGTAGCCCGCGTTGCGAATGAGCGATTCAATCTCTGTGGCGTTTAGCCGAAACGTTGTCCCGGCGCTGCTGACGACATTTTCCTCCATCATCACCGATCCGAAATCATTCGCTCCGTACTTGAGCGCGACCTGGCCGATCCCCGGGCCTTGAGTCACCCACGAGCTCTGCACGTTGTCGATATTATCTAAAAAAATCCGGGCCAGTGCTTGCGTTCGCAAATATTCAGCTACGCCAGTCGGGTATTTCACCTTTAAAACAGTGTGCTGCGGCTGAAACGTCCAGCAGATGAACGCGGTGAACCCGCCGCTGCGATCCTGCTGTTCGCGAATGCGCTGCAAATGCTCGATGCGCTCCTCGATTGTCTCGACGTGGCCGAACATCATCGTGGCGCTCGAATTCAATCCGAGCTCGTGCGCAACCTGCATCACTTCCAACCATTGGTTGCTGTCGATCTTCAGTGGCGAAATTTTCTTACGTACCCGATCCACAAGAATTTCGCCGCCGCCACCAGGAACCGATCCGAGTCCGGCATTTTTAAATTCGGAGATCACTTCGCGCAGCGGCATCCGGAAAGTTTCCGCGAAGTGCTGGAATTCAGGCGGGCTGAATCCGTGAACGTTGATGTGTGGATATTTTTCGCGGATGTGCTGCAAGAGATCGATGTACCAAACGAATGGCAATTTTGGATGGTGCCCCCCTTGCATCAGTATTTGAACCCCACCTTCGGCGGTAAGTTCATCGAGTTTCTGATCGATCTGTTCGAACGAAAGGACGTAATGATCTTCGTCTTTCTCGGTGCGATAGAACGCGCAGAACTTGCAGTAAACGTTGCACACGTTCGTGTAATTGATGTTTCGATCGACAATGTAGGTAACGATCTCATTTCCCTTGCCGTTGTAGGACAAGCGCTTCGCTTGTCGTCGCCGTTCATCGGCCAGGGCGCCAAGTTCTTCCAGCGGCAAGCGATAAAGTTCGAGCGCTTCATCCGGCGAAATTCGTTCGCCTGCGAACACTTTTTCCCCCAGCCAATCCCGATTCAATGAAACCATCGCCGGCCATTTTATATGACACGGCAGCTCATTGCACGTAGATCATTCTGAAATCGATGGTGGCGGATCATCCGTTTTTATTCGCATTCGGCATCTGCATGCTGGCGGCCCTTGCGGAAGGAATTCTTGCAGGAAAAGGCGGTATTGCTTTCCTCGAAAGCCTGCGCCGGCCCCGTTTCGCGCCTCCGATATGGGCCTGGTATTTCATCGGCGTTTTGTTTTACCTGGTTTGTTTCTTCATCACAGCTCGCTTGCTGCAAATTGATTCCAATACTCCGGCGCGGAACCTCGGAATTTTCCTCGTGGTTGCTTTGCTTTGTCTAAACGCATTCTTTAATTTTGTGCTCTTCCGCGCACGAAATCTTCTCGCCAGCTTTCTGCTTTTCATTCCATATGATTTGGTTGCGCTTGAGCTGCTGATCTGTCTCGTCGCGCTGGATATGGCTGCAGCGCTGACCTTCGTTCCCTATATCCTTTATTTGACCTTTGCGACCTTCTGGGGCTATCAGCTCTGGCAGTTAAATTGCATCACGCGGTATGAATGAGCGTGTGGCGATCGTCGGCGCCGGCGTCTCGGGATTGACCTGCGGGGTTCTTCTTGCCGAGCGCGGATACCGCGCGGCGATTTTCGCAGACGAGACCGGACAGTGCACAACTTCCGCTGCTGCAGCAGCAATCTGGTATCCCTATGATGCCGAACCAGCCGACAACGTCATCGCCTGGGCGCTACACACCTACAACGCACTTGTCGATCTAAGTGGCGCGCCGCGCACCGGCGTATCATTGATTGAGCTTCGCCAATTCTCGCGAGTGGGCGAAGTTCAAATTCCCTATTGGGCGATTCCGCTAGGCGCGCAAGCTCTCATCCCGAGCGAAAGTTTTGCCCAGAGCGAAGTCGCATGGGTCGAGGGACCTCTCAAATTATTCAAGAGTGGTTTCTCGCTGCGCGTTCCGCTGATGGACACCACGATCTATCTCGACTATCTCGCGAACCGCTTTCTCGCTGCCGGCGGATCAATCACCGCAAATGTGCGCTTTGAGAAACTCGAAGATGTCGATCGCGAATTCGATCTTGTGGTCAATTGCGCCGGAATCGGGGCGCGCAAACTCGTTCGCGATGACGATCTTGAACCGCATCGCGGCCAGGTGGTGATCGTGCCGAAGATCAACCTGGGTTGCGCGATTGTTTGCGATGATCCGCCACTCATGTACGCAATTCCGCGCACGAACGATTGCGTCCTCGGTGGAACAAACGAGATCAGCGACGACTGCGACGTCGATCCAGGGGTTACATCGCGCATCATCGCCGAATGCGATCGCGTTCTGAACATCGACAATCCGCCGGTTCTCGCCGCCCGGGTCGGTCTTCGCCCCTTCCGCAAATCAGGCGTCCGCCTCGAACGCGATCGTTTGCGCGACGGCCGCGCTGTCATTCACAATTACGGTCACGGCGGCTCAGGCTTCACCCTTTCATGGGGCTGCGCCGAGAATGTCCTAACGCTCGCTCGGCCGTCCGGGTAGCGTACGCGTCCCGCGTGCGCGACGGACGTTGAAACAGCTGTGGCGGTCGCCCTGTGGCCATGGCGAATCCGTCCGATGGCAGATAAGGAGCGCTATGAGCGATTCGTCGGCTCGACAGAGTCTCGTCCTACCAGGAGGAAACGACCCGCTACGGGCCCGCTTATGAGCTGATGCGCATCGGCATCAGGACATAAAGAAACGGCGTCTGAATTTTCAGGATACCGGGGCTCATCTCGTCGATCAAATCGAGAAAGATCTCGTCTTCGCTGAGATTGCGCAACGGTGCCATCAGAAATTCCGGATTAAAAGCAATGGAAAAATCGCGTCCTTTGTACTGCACCGCGAGCGATTCTTTCGCTTCGCCCACCTCCGGCGTATTGGCGGTGATGTCGATGTTGTTCTTGCTGAAATTCAGTTTGATCGAATTCGATTTATCGCTCGCCAGAAGTGAAACGCGTCGCAGTGAATTTAGAAATGTTTCGCGCTCCAGTTTCACCCGCTCTTTTGTTTCGGCCGGAATGACCTGGCGATAATTCGGATAATTGCCTTCGATCAATTTCGAAACCAGTAGCGTCTTGTTTAGATCGAACGCGATCTGGCCGCTGCCCATGCTCACTTTCACGTCACCGTCATCACTAAGCAGGCGCTGCAATTCGGTGACCGCCTTCGTGGGAACAATAATGTCCATTTCATGGCTGCGCGGGAATTCCAGTTCGATTTCGACCATGGCAAGTCGCCGGCCGTCCGTTGCAACCAGGGTAAGCTTGTTATCCTTGAAACTAAAAAGGACGCCGTTAAGCACGTAACGGGTCTCGTCCGTCGATATGGCGTAGGAAGTTTTGCGCAAACCGTCGCGCAAATCTTTTTGCCGAATAGTGACAACTTTCGCGTCCTCAAATTTTGGCAGCGGGGGGAATTCTTCCTCGGGTAATCCAAGAATTTTGAAAAAGCTTTGTCCACTCCGGATCGACGCCGTGTTCTTTCCATCGACATCGAACTGGATTTCGCTCGAGGGCAGCTCACGAACGATGTTGAAAAGGCGGCGGGCTGGGAGGGTGGTTGCGCCCGCCTTGTCCACTTGCGCTTCGCAACTGCCGCGCACACCGACATCGAGATCGGTTGTGGTCAGGTGGATTTCGTCGCCGTCGGCCTGGAGCAGAACGTTGGAAAGAATAGGCAGGGTTGTGCGTGTGCTGACCACGTTTTGGACCTGTTGCAGACCTTCAAGCAGTTTTTCTTTCGTGACACTGAATTTCATGATGGAAAGGAGCGCTTAAGATGTAAGGCTTTCGATTTTATTCGGCAACCGTAATCTCGTGCCAGAACAGCCCCGAAAGCGTTCGGGGCTGGCCGCACAGACTGGCAGTCTATGTTCCGCGCGGACATCAGCGCTGTAGCGAACTGTCGATAAAGGAAATCGTCTGGCGCAGGTTGTCCTGCTCGGTCATGCGCTTTTTCACCAGTTTACAAGCATGCAGAACGGTGCCGTGATCGCGTCCGCCAAATGCATCCCCGATTTCATTGAGGGATGCCTTGGTGAGCTCCCGCGCCAGATACATCGCCACCTGCCGCGGAAAGGCGATACTGGCCGGGCGGCGTTTGCTCGTCATATCCGCCACCCGCACATCAAAGTGTTCGGCTACGCGTCGCTGGATTTGCTCAATCGTAATGGAATGGCGTCCTTCTTCCTGCAAAATATCCTTCAGCAGATGCTCGACGATTTCCTGGGTAAGCTCCTTTCCGCTGAGTGACGCAAAGGAGGCCACGCGCATGAGCGCGCCCTCCAGGCGACGCACATTCGTGCGAATGCGGCTGGCGAGAAACTGGAAAATCTCATCGGGTAATTTGATCTGCATGGTGCGCGCTTTTTTTCGCAAGATCGCCAGGCGCGTCTCGATGTCCGGCGGCTGAAGCTCAGCAGTGAGTCCCCACTCAAAGCGAGAAACCAGCCGGTGCTCCAGGTTGGCGATCTCCGAGGCGGGCCGGTCGCTGGAGAGCACGATCTGTTTATGGCCGTCAAAGAGCGTGTTGAATGTGTGAAAGAATTCTTCCTGCGAACGTTCCTTGCCGCCAAGAAACTGGATGTCGTCGATTAGAAGAAGATCGGCCTGGCGATAGCGCTTTCGGAATTTTACCAGATTACTGTGCTGAATCGCGTCGATGAACTCGTTAATGAAAAGCTCGCTGGAGAGATACATCACCTTCGTATTTTTTTTCTTCGCCCAAACGTACTGACCGATCGCCTGCATCAGATGAGTTTTTCCGAGGCCGACACCGCCGTAAATAAAGAGTGGGTTGTAAGTGCGCGCCGGTGACTGGGCGACAGCGAGACTGGCGGCATGCGCAATCTCGTTGGTCGGACCGACCACAAATGATTCGAACGTGTTTCGTGGATTGAGCCCGAGCACGCTTGCGCCTGTCTTGGTGTCGCCTGGTATCTCTGGCAAAATCTCCTTTAAGGTGACGGCATCCTCCAAAGGCGTTTGCCCCGCAGATCCAGAAGGGGAGGAAAACCTTACGGCGCGCGGGGCGCCAAGTGAGGTAACGACCGCCGTTTGCAACGCGGTCATATAATTACTCTCGATCCAAAACTGATAGATATTATTTGGGACCCGAAAAGTGAGCGATTTATCAGTGGCTTGGACCAATTCGACGGCAGAAAACCAACGTTTGAAACTATCCGGGCTGATCTGTGGTTTGAGCGCAGCGGATAATCGCTCCCATACCTGCGCACATTTCTTGTCCATAACAACTTGTTAACAGTGTTACACAATCGCCACAGAGGCTGATGCGAGGGAAAATTGCCCTGCGGGCCCGAGGCTACATTGGGCTGATTTCCACCAGTGCCTCCCGGGGAAGCGCTCGGAAAAAACGCCCAAAATGAATAAATACGAGGGGAAATTGAACCTTGCGCAGTTCAATCGCGAACCGATTGCCGGGAGAGAGCGATGCGCAGGAGCTCGTTGGTTTTGGGGAGGGGTTGTGCCGTTCATTCTCGCTGCCAAAAGTTTCTGAGAAATGTTCACATCTTATTCACAGCTGCTCCGTTCCTGCCCTGCCAGCGGGCTTGAGACTAGAAATCTTTGTTGAAATCGACAAGAAAAAAACTGAACTTTATTTTTCGTGATACAAAAAAAATTCTTGACTGAAAAAAGAAACGCGCGTGTCCCCGGGAACGGCAAAGCGGACGCCCATGGCGCACGCAAAAGCCCAAAACTTTGATTCATTCCCTGCAAATCAGTTGCCCCCCGGGGTTCGCCAATTATCTGGGCGCCGTCGCTGGGCGAAGAATCGCGAGTTGACCGAATTGACGAGCCTGCGCATTTTCCCGGCTCCAGGGTGCTACGGGATGGCATTGCCCTGCGAATCGAAAACGCAGGCAACCCAATCGAACTGGAAAATGAATCGCGTCGTCAATCTGAATCTGACCTGGCCAATCCGGCAACTGCTTCCAGCCGCTTTGATCGCGTTCTATCTCTCCATGTCGGGTGCCCCGAAAGCTTTCGGAGCTGTCGAAGAACTCTTGCCGCCGTTCGGATTTCGGTGGAACGACTCCATGGCGCGGGTGGACGCTGTGCTGCATGGTGCAAAGGCGAAAATCATATCGCGGGAAAAAAAGGAGAACCGGGAGATTTGGACAGTGGAAGGCCTCGTTCACCCTGGATTGAAACGTACCCTCTTTACTTTTAAGGGCCGATCGCTCGTCGAAGTGGAACTACAGTATGAGTATCCCGACCGAACGATCGAATGGTATAACCAGCGGATGGGAGAGATTCGCAAGTACTTCGACGAGAAGTACGGAACAGGAAAACTGGTCTCGCGGTCCCGCGACACCGACACCGATGTCATCCAGACGCTGGTCGGCTATCAATGGATGGTCGGCGCGACGATGCTTGAACTTTTTTATTTCTCTGCCCAACACGACGCGCTCGTTTACCGCACCATCAGCGTTGATTACAAAGAGCTCTGATTTTTGGTCCTACTCCTATTCGTACTCTTATTCCTAAATCGCGAATACGAATAGGAATACGATTAGGGTTAAGACTGAGATTAAAAACTACAGCGTTGTCTCGCTCACAAGCTCTCGTTCGTCCTGGGGGCGAATGCGCTTGCCGCGTTTCGTCTGCTTTTGCAAGCGTTTCAAGCGGCTCGACAAAGCGGCCTTGGCCGCTGAATTCATGCGATCGATAAAAAGAATTCCATTAAGGTGATCGACCTCGTGCTGAATCGCGCGCGCCAGCAAGCCGCTCGCTTCGATTTCGATTTTGTCGCCTTCCAAATTTTGTGCGCGGACCTTTGTTGATGCTGCGCGCTCGATTTGCCCGGTAATTTCCGGAAAGCTCAAACATCCTTCCGTTCCAATTTCTGCTTCGCCGCCGAGCTCGATCTCTGGATTAATTAACACAAGCGGCATCGACGCCGCAGGATCGACGTCATTGCCATTTAACTTTAGAGTGCTGGGCCGATCCTCGACTTGCGAAACGTCGAGCACGGTGAGCTGCAAAGCTTCGCCCACCTGCTGCGCCGCCAGGCCGACGCCGTTGGCAGCATGCATTGTCTCGACCATGTTAGCGGCCAGCTCACGGATGTGCTCGTCGATCTGCTCGATCTGTTTGCCCTTCGCCCGCAGAATCGGATCGCCATACTGCAAGATCGACAGGATCATTGCTCTTCGCGGGTAAAGGCAGGCAAATTTCTCACGCCCGCCAGCTTTAACGCGTCCATCACCTTTATGATCGTGCCGAAGGAGGCTTTTTTGTCCGCTTGCAGCGCGAGCGTGGACTTGCGGTCCTCGGGCAGGCCACGGACCGCGCCCTCCAGTTCTTCCGCGCCCATCGGTCGTCCGTCCAGTTTGATCTCGTCATTTTGATCGATACTTACGATCGCGTGTTCGAGTTCAGCCGGCAGTTTCTTGGCCGTTTTGGATTCTGGCAGATTAATCTGAACCTCCGGCTGGTCCTTCTTAAACGTCGTGGTCACGACGAAAAAGATCAGGAGAATCGTCAAAATATCCACGAGCGAAACAATGATAATGGCGGACTGCGAATTTCATGATGCGGTTCTCAGCTTAACTTCACGCAATCGGGGCGCGCTCAGGCGTAGCGGGGTGAAGCGGGGCTGGCTCTCCTCCGATGCGACCGTAATAGCATTTGGCAATGAGATCGGCGACGAGCGATTCCATTTCGACCGACATCACTTCAACCTTTTTGGAAAAATAACTGAAAGCAATCAGGCTCGGCACGGCAATGGCCAATCCAAAGATGGTCGTGTTGAGCGCCTCTGAAATTCCCATGGCAATGCCTTTCGTATCGGAACCGCCTGCGCTCAATCCCAGGTGCGCAAAGACATGCACCAAGCCTGAGACCGTTCCAAGCAGCCCCAGGAGCGGCGCGATTCCGGTAATCACTTCGAGCACAACCAAACCGCGCTCGAGCCGCACCATTTCGTGGCGCGCGCTGGTTTGCACCGCTTCCACGTTTTCGGATCGGGGCCAGCGCAAATGCTGCAGCGCCACCCGGATAATCCGCGCCAGCGAAGAGGGATCGTGGTGGACCATGCGGGAAAGCCGCTCAGGACTTCCACCCGGCACCAACTGCTCTATTTCGTTTTCGATCAGCGGCGGCAATACATTTTTTTCACGTAAAGCGAGACTGCGCAAAATGATGGTGGTCAGCGAAACAATCGAGCATGCCAGCAGCGGCCACATGAAAAGGCCGCCCCTGCCAAAAAAACTGATCATCGAATTCACGGTCTGCGGCGCTTCTGCAATCATCCAGGCAGCGATCATGAATTTGGAAAAATGATGAATGGGATGTCCACGTCCAAGCCCTCTTCAGGCAGCGTGGCCGCCACGTCATCCGGTATCGGAGGCAATTGCGCTTCCTGAATCGATTGAATGCAGACGTTGGCGTTAGCCTCGTTTGCTGTGTTTTCGATGACCTTGAGATTGTTCACGTGTCCACTTCGGTCAACTACAAATACAACGCGGGTAGTGCCGATGTTGATCAAGTCCCTTCTTTGGTCGAGAAACGCGTACCACCGGGAGCCGACTGCATCCTGGAGAATCTTCATATAGCGACCAAGGGGTGTGCCCAGCGCATTAACCGAAGAAATACCGCGGTTTGTGATCCGGCCCGAGATGCGAGTTCGTTCTTTGTAGGCCCGATATGCCGATCGTGGTTGCGGTGAAGCGGGTGCAACAGAGGGTTCAACCTTCGGATTGGGTTTTGCCGTTAACATCGCAAATTGCTCCGCTGCCGTAAGGGGCGGTGGTCGCAGGGTTGACTGCGGCGCGGCGGAAGCCTTCGGATTTTCCTGTGGCGCAGTACTGGGCTGCGGTTGTGCCCCATTCATTTGAAGCGAGTACGAATGTGTCTCCAAATCCACACCCGGTCGATCTTTCCCCGTCTGCGATGGCAAGGGCGCCTGGCCGGTAGCGGGAAGCTCGCTCGCCGCAATGGAATTGGCGTTTGACTCAAATGTTTTCTCCTCTGGCGGCTCGACCGATTTTTTCGATTCATCTGTCTCGACGAAGGCAGAATTTTTGGGAACCAGCGGCGCTGCCGAAAGATCGACAAACGTGAGCTCGACCGGCTTTTCCTCGATTGGGAGCGCCGGCGAGAAGAAGCCGCCGAACGCCGCGAGCAGGTAGGCGAGCAGCAAATGAATGAAGATCGCCGCGAGCAGCGCCCACAGAATCGTTCGAGCATTGTAGTCGTGGTCGATCGTTCGGTTGCCCGGTTGTTCGAACATGATCTCGGCCGTCATCATGAGAGCGGTCTGTTAGGTGATGGAGAGAGGTTCGGGCTGAGAGTTCCCTCAGCTTTAGGGCTTGAACATTATCTCACCTCAGGGGCACTGACAACTTGCCCGCCTGTCCGGCTCTTATTCCTACTCTTAATCTTACTCTTAGTCTTTCTCTTGTTCCGGCTCATTCGCGTATCTCTTTTCTTATCATTCCGAGCTTGGAAAGCTTTCGCAATTGAGGAATCTGTTGGTGCTCCTGACTTTCGCAAAGCTGTCCGCGCATGATGAAACAAGTACTGCTGCGCGTAACCGCTATGTTCGCCAAAATAGGTTTCGGAAAATTCACGCAGCCACTGCGCAGTTACTTTCCTCCTCCGCTGAAAATATTGCCGCCTCAAAACGCGCCCGATCCAGACATCAATCGGGAAAGCCCGCAGACGTTCGTAAGCAAATAGCATCACACAATTAGCGACCTTTGCCCCGACACCTGGCAAAGCGCAGAGCTTTTCTCGAAGGTCGGCATCCGAAAGGGGCGACCACGCATCGAGATCCGCTTCGCCTGAGCCGACAAGCCGTGCGGTTGCGAGCAGATTCTTCGCCCGGTAACCGAGCGCGCATCTTCGCAGTTCGCTCTCGGAGCTTTCAGCGAGGCACCGCGCGGAAGGAAACGTATGAGCGACGTGATGATCGATCCTGCGCGGTACACCGAATCGTTCGCGCAACGCTTTCGAAATTTGCCGGATGTGCGCCACCTGCTTCATCGAAGAACAAATGAACGTGGCGAGGCATTCCCATTTCGGCTGTCGAATAATCCGCAGTCCGCGACAAGATTTTCGCGCCGCGCCCATGATCGGATCATTCGGGAACGACGCACAGATTTCCGCGAGCGGATGATCAAGCGCGAAATAGCGCGCGACGGTTCTTCCCAACAGACCTCCGCCATCTTGGCTCCCACGGCGACTTGACTGCTTTAAGCAGTCAAGTTGCCTGTCGTGAAGCTTCAAGAGATCGCCTTGCTGTTCCACATAGATCGGCTCGTCGCCAATTGTTCCGACAAATCCACTGCCACCCTTTTCCCAGTGAAAGACCTGGCCAGAATCGAGTGTCATCGCGAGATCGAAATCTGGCGCAGGAATTTCAACTAGCTTCATTCTTACCACAGATTAACACGGCAAAAATGACGAAGCACGAATGACGAAGCCAGAATGAAAATGGCTTCTCTTTAGAGTCTGCCACGTTTCGGACTTCGTCATTCGGATTTCTTTCGCCATTCGACAATCGACATTCGTCATTCAAAATAGCCTCCGCATGGACGCCCGTCTCGCTATCGACAGCGCAGTTCTTCTTTTATACTTCGTCCTCATCATCTCCATCGGCCTCTACATGGGCCGGAAGGAAGAAGATCTCAAAGACTTCGCTCTCGGCGGCCGCAGAATCCCATGGTGGGCAGTGCTCGCCTCGATCATTGCCGCAGAGACGAGCGCCGGCACTTTTTTCGGAACGCCGGGGGAGGGATTCGCATTGCGAAACTTCACCTACTTGCAACTGGCGATCGGCACCATCCTCGCGCGCATCCTGGTCAGCTATATTTTCATCAAGCCCTACTACGATTACAAAGTTTACTCGATCTACGAATACCTGACTGCGCGGTTTGGCGTGCCGACAAAGAATGCGGCGTCGGCTGTTTTCATGATCACGCGTCTTCTCGCCTCAGGCGCGCGTTTGTATGTGGCGGCCATCGCGCTTGCTCTCGCTTACGAGATGATTTCGGGCACGCGTCCCGGGCAAACTGAGACGCTGTTGATTTACATCGGATCAACGATTGCAATCGTCGTCCTTACTGCGATTTACACGACGCTCGGCGGCATCAAGGCGGTAATCTGGACCGACTTGATTCAGGCCTCGATTATGATCGGTAGCGCGCTGGTTGCGCTCGGCCTGCTTTATTCCGCGATCCCGGGCGGCTGGCATGAAATCGTGCAACGCCACGGTGGATTCGGCCTTTCCGATTTTCTGAGCACAGGCCTCGATCCGGCGAAAACGGGTTGGGAAAAATGGAAAGGAATGTTTGAAACAGAGTACACGATTTTTGCGGGGTTGATCGGCGCTACATTCATCACGATGGCGACACACGGCACCGATCAGGACATGGTGCAGCGAATGTTGACCGCGCCCGACATTCGCCGCAGCCGGCGCTCGCTGATCATGTCTGGGCTCGCGGACATTCCAATCGTGCTCACGTTCCTCAGCATTGGTTTGTTGCTCTGGACGTACTACCAAGTGCATCCCGATCCGACCCTGCCAAAGACGCCTAACGAAACATTTTGCCACTTTATTTTGTACGAAATGCCGGTCGGTCTCCGCGGATTGTTAATCGCCGGAATCTTCGCCACCGCCATGGGTTCGCTCAGCACCGCCCTTAACGCCCTGGCCACAAGTTTTACACGCGATTGGTACGAGAGTTACATCAACCCAGAATCGACAAATGAACAAAGTTTGCGCGCGGTGCGTTGGGCAACGGTGTGGTTTTCCATCCTCATGATCGCGGTTGCTTCGACAACATCGTATCTGGTAATCGTGCATCCCAATGTGCGAATTATCCCGATCGTGCTCGGCATCTTCGGTTACACTTACGGCTCGCTCCTCGGTGTGTTCCTTTGCGGAATGTTCACCAAAAGACGCGGCAACAATCTGGGCAATGTCATCGCCATGATCATCGGTTTCATTGTGGTGGCCATCTTGAGCGGATTGCCCAACGGGCTCGCGAACATTTTCGGCGGGCAGCTCTATATCCAGCCGAGCTGGCTGCCGGTGATGGAATTCCCCTGGTGGATCTGTTTCGGAACAATCGTCACGTTTTCGGTGGCGATTTTGTTCCGGACTGGCCGCGAGCATCACCCGCCAGCGGCCTAACGCTATATATAAAGTAGGAATTGACCGGCCCGGCGTTGCTGGGTTAGTTGACACCTCAACGGCAGTCTTTTTACACAACTCTAAACTACCCAAATCCCATGCCCCACGTCGTCACCGAAAAATGTAACGGATGTAAATTCACCGACTGTGTGGAGGTGTGCCCGGTCGCCTGCTTCTACGAACTGGACAACCAGGTAGTCATTCACCCGGAGGAGTGCATTGATTGCATGGCATGTGTCGACGTGTGCCCCGTCCACGCAATCTACGAGGAGAACGACCTTCCGCCGGAATTCGCGAAAGACATTGAGTTCAACGCGACCCAGGCTCACCAGATAAAGGACTCGGGCGCGGAGGCGATCACAGTGAAAAAGGACCCGCTGCCCGGCGCAAACGAGCGAAAAAAAGCCCTGGGTTATTGAGTGACCGGCCTGCGCTCAATCTCTTAGGCGACCGAACTTTCATCGCAATTCCGCAGGAGGGACCGAACTGACGGGATGCTTCCCATCCGAGACCGTCCCCGCAGCGGCGCGGCGGGCAGCCAACGGGCGTTCGCACTCCATATCGATTTTGACGATGTCCGGCCGGAAGAGCAAGGCGATTGTCCAGTCGGCGATGATGCGGATCCGGCGGCTCCAGCGCGGGGTCACCATCAGGTAATAGGTGCGCCGGACCCACCAGGCGACAAAGCCGCGCAGGCGGATTCCCATGACGCGGCCAAAGCCAGTGTAGTGGCCCAACGAGCCCATGATGCCGAGTGTGCCGTAAACGAATGGCTGGGGAGATTGACCGCGAACGGCGGCGTGGACATTACGCGCCAAATGGCGGCCCTCTCGCATCGCATGTTGAGCAAGGTAGGGATAATGTCTTCCATCGGGCGCAGGGATGGCCGCACAATCCCCGAGGGCCCAGAGTCCGGGATGTTGCTGACTGCGCATGGTCGCATCAACTGCGATCTGGCCGTGCTTGCCTTTTTCTAAAGGTAACTCCGCGACGATGGGCGTTCGCGTGATCCCGGCGGCGAGGATGATCGTGCCGGCCTGGATGGATTGTTCCCTGAGATAAACGCAGTCGCGATCGATACCCTGGACCGGGGCATTGACATGGACCTTCACGCCGGGCCGATTCTGGAGCGTGCGAGTCGCATACTCCGCGAGAGGCGGATCAACCTCGGGCAGAATTCGATCGGTAGCGTGAAACAAATGGAAGCGAATCTCGTCGCGATTCAAGCGACGGTAATACCGAAGAATCTCATCAACGAAGGCCGTCAACTCGCCGAAGATTTCGACGCCGACCAATCCGCCGCCGATGACGGCGAAGGTAAGGAGCTTTTGCCTGCGCACCGGGTCGGCCTCGACATCGGCGCGTTCGAATCGCTCAATGACATGATTCCGCACGGCGACTGCATCCGCCAGCGCTTTAAAGGTAAAGGCAAGCTCCGAGCCGGGGATACGCTGTTGATCCGTCTTGGCGCCGAGAGCCAGCACGAGGTGGTCATACGGCAACCGATAGACCTCTCCCTCGGCAGCCGATGCGAAAGCGGTACGAGTTTTAAGGTCGATACGATCGACCGTGGCTTCGACAAAGTTCGTGTGCCACAGGAAGTCGCGGATCGGGACCGAACAATGCCGAAATTCGAGCGTTCCGGACATTGCCTCGAAGAGCAGCGGAGTCATCAGAAAAAAGTTGTCGCGGTTGAGCAGCGTGATCTGCACGTTGGAGTCTTGCGGGAACAGCTTCTCGAGTTCTTTAGCGGCAAAGACCCCACCGAACCCGCCGCCGAGTATGAGGATTTGGGTGGTGGGTTTGTCTGGCATAATGATTCAAGGTTTACTCGGAGTGTACGAAGAATGAAGGCGTAAACGAACGCAAAGACATCGAGAAATAACTTAAAGCGCGACGAGGGCTGATTAAAATTCTCGCCCGACGCAATCTCTTCTGTAGCTGACACTCCGAACTCCGAAAATTTTCGCAAGCGCGAGCAAGCAGTTGCCGCTACACCTTCTTTTCGCTCATCAGTTTGACCGACAGATCTCGCAATTGGCGTGGATTGACTTCGGCGGGCGAGTTGGCCATCAAATCCATGCCACGGTTATTTTTCGGGAACGCCATCACCTCGCGGATGTTTTGTTCGCCGCAAATGAGCATCACTATACGATCGAGCCCAGGCGCGATGCCGCCGTGCGGCGGCGCACCGAGCCGCAGCGCGCGGAGCAAATGACCAAACTGCGATTGCTGAGCTTCCGGGTTGATCCCGAGCGCGTCGAACATTTTCTCCTGCAACTCAGGCTCGTAGATTCGCATGCTGCCGCCGCCGATTTCGACGCCGTTCAGAACGATGTCGTAGGCCTCGGCGCGAACTTCCGGAAATTTCTTTGCCTCAAATAGCGGCATGTCTTCAGCTTTCGGGCGGGTGAAGGGATGATGCATGGCGTTCCATTTGTTTTCTTCCGGGCTCCACTCAAACAGCGGAAAATCGGTGACCCAGAGCAAATCCCAGATTTCGCCGACAGGCGTAAGCTTTTGCATCTCGGCGATGCGCAGTCGCAATCGACCGAGAACTTCGCAGGCGATTTGCCATTTGTCCGCACCGAAGAAAACACAGTCGCCTTCTTCGATATTGAGCTTCGATTGCAGTGCGGCCTTCTCGGCATCAGAGAAAAATTTCACGATTGGCGATTTCCATTCG
>OCZV010000289.1_pt1 | contig 18205 bp, 15 predicted proteins | sample 1539051 | NCBI WGS metagenome assembly OCZV01 (sample SAMEA3113581, study PRJEB22503) | soil metagenome
CCCCGCCGAGCTCTTGGATGAGCCGTACCGCCTGTGGGCCGGCATGGGTAAATAATTGCTTTCCAACCTTGAACATGCCGATCTCGGAGGTCAGAACTTTGACCAGTTTTTTGGCCTCTGCGAGATCGCCCACGTCGAGGGCGACGATGAGGCGCTCTCGCATGGATCCGTGTGAACGCAGCAGCTCAAGGTTGGATGCCAAAGTCAGGCTCCGATCGCGGCCAAAATAACGGTGTGAATTCTTTCCGCCGCTTCACTGATAGAAATTTCTTCAGTCTTGCCATCGCGGCGCCAGCGCAACTCAACGCAGCCTTTGTTCAAGCCCTTCGTTCCGACTGTTAGGCGCAGCGGAATGCCGATCAGATCACCGTCTTTGAACTTGACCCCGGGCCGCTCGTCGCGGTCATCCAGAATCACCTCCACCCAACGCTCTTGCAGCTCCTGATAGAGTCGATCGGAGACCTCACGAATCGCCTGATCTTTGTAGTTGATAGGCAGGAGTAAGAGATGAAACGGCGCGATGGAAAAAGGCCAAACGATTCCGTTGGCGTCATGATTTTGCTCGATGGCGGCGGCGATTAACCGGCTAATCCCGATCCCGTAGCAGCCCATTTCGATGGGTCGCTCCCGGCCTTCCGCATCGAGATAAGTCGCGCCCATCGTCTCGCTGTACTTTCTTCCCAGGTAAAAAACTTGTCCCACCTCAATCCCCCGATGAGTTTCCAAAGAGCCGCTATCGCAACGGGGGCATGGATCGCCCGCACCGGCCAAGCGAAGATCGGCAAAAGCAGATGGAGTGAAGTCCCGCTCCTGGTCAACATTCAGATAATGCGCGTCCGCTTCGTTGGCGCCCGTGACCGCTCCCTGGATTCCTTGAACCGCCAGGTCCGCGACCATTCTGAGCTCAAGCCCGATGGGCCCCAGAAATCCCGGAGCCACCTGCGCGGCGCTCTGCACTTCTGCTTCATCAGCCAGAGCGAGCCCGCGACAGCCCAACACCGTTTGTAATTTTCCCTCGTTGATTTCGTGATCGCCCCGTACCAACGCGACCACGAGCTCGTTCGTGTCGGTCTTGTAGACCAAAGTCTTGACGAACCGATCCGGAGCTAGTCGAAGAAACGCGGCGACATCAGCTACGCTTTTTTTCCCTGGAGTCGAAACCTTCTCGAGTGGCGGCGGCTCTTCCGTCAAGTCACGGCCTGCGGGTCGGCGCGACTTGATTTGAGCCTTCTGCACATTCGCCGCATAGTCGCATCGGCTGCAGCTCACGATCGCGTCTTCACCGGATTCCGCGAGCACCTGGAATTCATGCGATTGGCTTCCACCGATGGCGCCGGTGTCGGCTTCGACTGGACGAAACTGCAGACCGCAACGGCTAAAGATCCGTTTATAGGTCTCGAACATGTTTTCATATTCCCGGTGGCCGTCTTGCACATCGGTGTGAAAGCTGTACGCATCTTTCATGATGAACTCCCGACCGCGCATCAAGCCAAACCGCGGCCGTACTTCATCACGGAATTTCGTTTGAATCTGGTAGAGATTGAAAGGCAACTCGCGGTAGGAGCGTACCACACGCCGAACCAGGTCGGTGATCACTTCCTCGTGCGTAGGGCCCAAGCAGAAATCGCGCTCGTGGCGGTCTTTGAAGCGCATAAGCTCTTTACCGTAAACGTCCCAGCGACCGCTTTCCTGCCACAGCTCAGCCGGCGAGGCGATAGGCAACAACAGCTCCTGCGCGCCCGCGCGGTCCATTTCTTCGCGCACGATATTTTCAATCTTGCGAATGACTTTAAGGACCAGCGGCAAGTAGTCGTAAATACCGCGGCTGATCTGTCGAATCATTCCCGCACGCACGAGGAGCTTGTGACTGATGACTTCGGCGTCGGCAGGATCCTCCTTGACCGTAGGAATGAGAGTTTGACTCCAGCGCATGTGTGTGGGGATGAGTCGTGGGCGGGGCTAAGCGTCCGCGGCGGGCGTATGGTTCGCTTGCATTTCAGCGGCAAGTTTCTGGACTTCGTCCATAAGTGCGTCAACGATCTGAGCCTCCGGCACCTTGCGAATGACCTTTCCTTTTCTAAAGATCAGCCCGATGCCTTTGCCGCCAGCGACTCCGAGGTCCGCCGCCCGCGCCTCGCCAGGACCGTTCACCTCGCAGCCCATGACCGCGACGTGGATGTTCACGTCGCGATAAGGTGTCATTCGTTCTTCGACGGCTTTGGCGAGTCCGACTAAATCCACGTCGGCGCGACCACAGGAGGGACAAGCAACAAAGATCATCCCATTCTTTTTGAGACCGAGAGACCTGAGAATCTCGCTGCCGACGCGCACCTCTTCTACAGGATCGGCGGCCAGCGAAACGCGAATCGTGTCGCCGATGCCTTCAGCAAGAAGCGTCCCGAGTCCGACGGCGGACTTGATCGTTCCCACCGTCGGTGTTCCCGCTTCCGTCACACCTAAATGAAACGGATAATTGACCTTATCGGCCAGCGCGCGGTAGGCCTGGATCATCATCAGCGGGTCCGACGCTTTAAGTGAAATTTTGATCTCAGGATAATTCAATTCTTCCAATATACGGATATGGCGGAGGCCGCTCTCTACCATCCCTTCGGCGGTCGGGCCACCGTACTTTTCCAATAAATCCTTTTCCAGCGAACCCGCGTTTACTCCGATGCGAATGGGGATTTTCCTTTCGGCAGCGAGTTGCACGACTTCCTCGATGCACCATCGAGCCCCTATGTTACCGGGGTTGAGCCGCAAACCGTCGACGCCTTGCTCCAAAGCGATCAGCGCGAGCTTATAATTGAAATGGATATCGGCAACGAGAGGAATGCGAATCTGTTTTTTTATCTTCCCGAGTTGGTCAGCCGCCTCCCGCACCGGCACCGCCACGCGGACGATGTCGCAACCCGCCGCCTCCAACGCCCAGATCTGATCCACGGTGGCATCCACGTCACGGGTATCCGTCTTGGTCATCGACTGCACGGTAATCGGCGCGTCGCCGCCTACCTTCACCCTTCCAAGGTGGATCTGTTTTGTCTTGCGTCGTTCAATCACAATTTCACTATAGAAGACCGGCATAGAAGGGTCAAACAACCACCGCTTGTGTCGTCGAGACTCATCTGGGACCCTTGGCACCTTCCCGTTCCGATGTCGCCGAGTTAGTTTCTTCTTTCTTCTTTCGATCGCCTTCTGGAATAATGAGCAGGCGGCGATAGGAACCCTGCCCCAAGCTCTTTGTCGTCACCCAAGGATCATCTTGAAGAGCCGCATGGATGATTCGGCGATCGGCCGCGCTCAACGCGTCCACGGTCACGGTCTTGCGCTGGCGCTTGGCCTTCTCGCCGAGCCGCAAAGCCATATCCTCGAGCGATTTCCGCCGGCGCTGCCGGTAGTTTTCAATATCGACAACGATATGAGGCCCTTCGCTTCCCGGCCGTTCGCCGGCGATGCGGGTGACGAGGTATTGCAACGCATCCAAGGTCTGGCCCTTGCGACCAATTAAGAGGCCGCTATTCTCCCCGCGAATGTCTAGAATGATCTCATCGCCTCCCGCTTGAGTTTCAACCGACGCTTTGAGCCCCATCAAACGCAAAATCTCAGATAACGCCGCCTTTGCTCTTTCAGCCACCGCCGAGGCCTCCTGCTCCGTCATCGGGGTCTCCGCGGCCGAACCTTTCAATTCTCTGTTTTGTAACTGGACGCTGGATCTCCTCAGCGCGGCCCGAATGCGCGCCTTCTGCGCACCGAAACCCAAGATTCCTTTCCGTCCCTCAGCCAATACATCAACGGTGATTCTGTCACGCTCTGCTCCGAGTTTTTTTAGAGCATTCTCAATGGCTTCATCAATTGTATCACCTTCGGTTTCCACGTAATCCATCAGTTCAAACCCTCGAGTCAACGATTCGACTATACTTCCTTGCGGATGATCCAGTACTGCTGACCGATGGAGAGGATGTTATTTACCAGCCAGTAAACAGTTAAGCCCGCGGGAAAGGATACGAACATAAAGGTAAACATCAATGGCATCATCAGCATCATTTTTCTCTGATTAGGATCTCCCACACTGGGAGTCATCCACTGCTGGAGAAACATGCTCGCGCCCATAAGCAGCGTCAGAATGGGAATTCCGAGGTGCCAATCTGCAACCGTGAACGGGAGCGATTCCCAATCGGGCCGCGAAAGATCTTTGATCCACAAAAACGGTGCGTGCCTCAATTCGATGGGCGTGCTCAAGGCATTATAGAGACCGATAAAAACCGGAAACTGGAGAACCATCGGTAAACAGCCACCCAATGGGTTGACGCCGTTGCGGCGGTAGAGCTCCATGATCTCTTTATTGAGTTTCTCCTTATCTTGGCTGTATTTTTCTTTCAGCCGTTCCATCTGAGGCCCGAGCTTTTGCATCTGTTTCATCGACACAAAGCTCTTGTGCGTCAGTGGCGCCATGAGCAACTTGATGAGGATCGTCAACAAAATGATGTCGATGCCGTAACTCCCTGTAAAGTTATGGGAAAAATGAAGCAAGTAGAGCAAAGGAATCGAGATGAAACCGAAATAGCCGAAGTCGATGGATCGCTCCAACCCCTGGCCCAACGATTTGAGTATCTCAAGCTCCTTCGGCCCGATGAAGAGTGTGTATCGACTCACGGCCGCCGGATTAGGCGGCGGGCCGCCAATAGCGGTAATCAGCGCGGCTCCCGATAGATCAAGTGAAACTCTGTGCTGCGTTCCGCTCTCCGGCAACAAGCCGAAGAAAAAATAGGTATGCCCAAAGCCCGCCCACGCGACGTCGCCGTTGAATTCTTGTCCTTTCCCTGGCTCCGGAGGGGACTCCCGCTTTATTTTGTTGTCGACAAGGGCGATCAATCCTTCGAACGGGGCATCGGGATTGGGAACCGTATGATCGCTCTTCTCCGTAAGCAGAATCTCGCCAGCAGGCGGATTCCCCTCTGACGGTTGAATGCCCACTTCCATCTGAATGGGGTAGGTCGAACCTGAAAAAGTAAATTTCTTGGTTAGGATCGAGCCGTTAGGTGTCTGCCCTTGAAATACCAGAGACCCTTTGGCATCGCCCGCCAGTTTCACATCGTTTCCTTGAACCGTATAAAGAACCCGGGCATCATCGAAAGGCGCCGGACTCTGCCATCGAACGCCTAATGGATGCGGCACCCCTGGTGTAGATGGCACAATCTCGAACGGCGGACTCTTTTCGTCTACCGCGCTGCGATAGTTTTTGAATTTAAAACTCTTCAGCCGTGCGCCTTGGGTAGTGAAGACGGCTACATAGTTTTCTGTTTCGACTTTAAGGTCCCTCGCCGCTCCAGCCGTAGGCAATTCAACGGGTGCGCTCGGCGTCACGGGCGCTGGAGCTGATGGCGGAGGCGACGGCGGCTTTTCTGCTTGCTTATTTTCAGGCTGGGAAGGGGGCGGAGGTGTTCCGTATTGTCGGGTGACCCATTCCTGGTAGATCACGAGGACCAATATGGAAAGAGCAATAGCTAGGAATGCGCGTTTTTCCATGGATCGAGATTAGCGGACAGGGTCGTAACCGCCAGGATTCCAAGGGTGGCAACGGCTCAAACGATGCAGGCCAAAGACCGCTCCCTTCAGGATGCCGTGTCTTCGAATCGCCGCTGCAACATAAACTGAACAGCTCGGGTAAAATCGGCAAGCAGGCGGCAAAAAAGGTGAAACAACTTTGTGGTACACCGTGCAGCCGAGAGCCAACATCGTACGAATCATGCCCAACATGATTTCAGCGAATCCTTTGATCGGCCAAGTTCTTTTCGAGTTCGCCCGCGACAAGACCAAACGAAAGATGGGTTGCGCTCTTCTTGGCGATAACGAGGACGTCTAATCCCGGGAGCAGCTCTCGGCGGTGACGGCGGAAAAATTCCCGCACGAGCCGTTTGATCCGATTCCGAACCACCGCGTTGCCTACTTTGCCACTGACGGTAACACCCAGCCGAGTCTCCCCCAGCTCATTACTTTTGCTAATAACGACGAAATTGGCGGAGTAAACCTTCCTACCGTTTCGCGAGAGTCTCAAAAATTCGGGTCGCTTTCTCAGGCGGGCCGTTTTCGGAAAGTTTTCCTTAACTTTCTCGGACATCCCCGGCTTTTAAGTGCGGGCTCGCTTCGGCGGCACAATGACCGTCAGCTTCTTTCGCCCTTTTGCTCGCCGTCGCTTGAGTACTTTGCGCCCACCGGGCGTGTCCATACGCGTAAGGAAGCCGTGTGTCCTTTTTCTCCTCACGTTGCTCGGTTGATAGGTTCGTTTCATGCCAAATTACTCCCCTGGATCGGTCACCCAATCAAGTTTTTATTTGAATCACAGAGTCCCGGCCTTGTCAATTTACCAGATTTCCGACTTTAACGAGCGCTGCATCAAGTCCCGCACCGCCTCAACAGGTTCTTTGCCCTCATAGAGAACCCGATACATCTGCTCGACGATAGGCATTTCCACGTCTAATCGACGAGAGAGCAAATAGACAGAGCGCGCGTTGCGCAGCCCCTCGGCAACCGTTTGCGTCCCGAGAGCAATTTCTGCAAGGCCTTTCCCTTGAGCAATTTGGAGTCCTACTTTTCGGTTCCGGCTCAGATCCCCGGCACAAGTCAGGACCAAGTCCCCTAAACCTGGCAGACCGGACAAGGTCATTGGATTCGCTCCCATTCGGACCGCCAATCGCGTTATCTCCGCCAGTCCTCGTGTGATCAAGGCGGCCCGCGCATTCTGGCCCAAACCTAAGCCGTCACTGATCCCCGCGGCGATAGCGACGACGTTTTTGACCACGCCCCCCATCTGTACTCCGATCATATCCCTGGATGAATAAACCCTGAAGTTTCGAGTGCTGAGCGTTTCTTGAACCTCTATGGCTACATCGTCACGATCGGCCGCGACCGTAACGGCCGCCGGCAACCCACGAGCGACTTCGCTCGCGAAGGTCGGACCGGAGAGTATGGCATGACGTGATTTGCGTGCCTCTCCAAAAACATCAGCCAGCAGCTCGCTCATGGTTTTGAGGGTTTCTTCTTCTAGGCCTTTAGTACCGCAGACAACGATCGTCTCTGGGGCAACGTGAGGTGCGGCGTTTGACATAACCTCGCGTGCCGCATGAGAAGGAACGGCACAAATAATCAGGTTTTTGTCAGCGACCGCCGGAGCAACGGAACGAGTCAGCTTGACGGTGGATGCAAGGGCGATTCCCGGGAGGTAGGTCTCGCTTGCTCTTTTTTGCTCTAGCTCCCGGTAGTTTTCCGAGCCGTGACACCAGAGCGTTGTCGCTTCGCCTTTTTCAGATAGCAACTTGGCCAGGGCGATACCCCAACCCCCGGCGCCAACAATTCCGACTGCCTTACCCATGATAATGACGAATCAAAACAGCTGCCAGGCAGAAGCTTGTGGAAATTTGGATTCTGCCGTGCGGTGGAGAACGCTTTTCTTCAGCCTGTCGAAAAGATGTCAATTGCGAGGGAGCCCGGTTCAACCAAGCAAATGGGCCGTGCTCGGCGGCTCATGCTCCCGTGGGTGGATACATTAGGCTTCCTCTTCGTCTTCTTCCTTCTCCGCGAGTCTCGCTAGAGAAACCACCCGCTCGCCCTCTTCGAGATCGATGAGACGCACCCCCTGAGTGTTACGCCCAATGACGCGAATGTCTTTAATACGCAAGCGTATGATCTTGCCCTTATTCGTGACCAGCATGAGCTGATCGTCTTCGGTAACCTGCTGTCCACCCACGACCCGGCCGGTTTTGTCAGTGGCCTTCATCGTAATAATGCCCTTGCCACCGCGTGACTGCAGGCGATACTCGTCCATCTCGGTGCGTTTACCGTAGCCGTTCTCGGACACGGTCAAGATATCGGCTCCGGGGCTGAGCATTTCCATGCTCACTACCGCGTCGCCTTCGTCAAGCCGCATCGCCACCACACCGTAGGTTCCACGCCCGGTGGGCCGGACCTGGTCTTCCTTGAAGCGAATAGATTGTCCGTCCCGGGTTGACAAGATGATCTCCTGTTGCCCGTCGGTGAGTTTTACACCGATCAGTTCGTCGCCATCTTCGAGCCCGATGGCACGAATTCCCGAGGAGCGCGGATTGGAATAGGCCATGAGGTCGGTTTTTTTGACCAAGCCTTTTTTCGTCGCAAAAATAACATAGCGCCCTTCCTGAAATTCACGCACGGAGAGAAACGCCGAGACTCTCTCTCTCGGCTCCAGGTTTAGCAGATTGACGATCGGTTTCCCCTTGGCGGCTCGGCTGGCCTGAGGGAGCTCATGGACTTTGATCCGATAGACCTTGCCGATGGTGGTGAAAAAGAGAATGTATGAATGCATCGAAGCGATAAACAGGCATTCGACAAAATCTTCTTCTTTGGTGGTCGTACCGATCTTCCCCTTACCCCCACGGCGCTGAGCCCGGTAGAGAGTCACCGGGTTGCGCTTAATGTAGCCCTCATGGGAAATCGTCACGGCCATGTCTTCATCCACGATGAGATCCTCGATCGAGATCTCTTCGGATTGAGCCACGATTTGGGTCCGACGTTCATCACCAAATTTCTCCTTGATCGCCCTCAGCTCTTCTACAATGATCCGGTAGATTTCCCTTTCGCTCGCCAAAATCGCTCTCAGCTTGGCGATCAGCTCGAGCGTTTCCTTGTGTTCTTCAAGGACTTTGTCGCGCTCCAAGCCCGTGAGCCTCTGGAGCCGCATATCCAAGATCGCCTGCGCCTGAATGTCGGAGAGCGTGAAGTTTTGGATCAAACCTTCCCTGGCCGACTTGGGATCTCTGGAATTGCGGATCAAGCTGATCACGGCGTCGAGGTGATCGAGAGCGATTTTCAAACCTTCGAGGATATGGAGCCGCTCTTCCGCTTTACGCAGGTCATAGGCGGTGCGCTGGATCACCACCTCTTTTCGGTGGTCCAAGAAAGCCTGAAGTGCTCCCTTGAGGTTAAGCAGCTTCGGTTTCCCATCCGCGATGGCTAGCATATTGACGCCGAAGGACTCCTGGAGATCGGTGTGCTTGTAGAGTTGATTGATGACGACATCGGCAACGGCATCGCGCTTGAGTTCGACCACGACGCGCATTCCCTCGCGGTCCGATTCGTCCCGGACAACGACTCCCTCGATTTTTTTCTCTTCAATCAACAGGGCGATCTGCTCAAGGAGCCGCGTCTTATTCACCAGGAACGGAATTTCGCTGATAATGATCTGTTCCCTACCCGTGCGCTTGACCGTTTCAGTGAATGCCTTGCCGCGCATCTGGATGATGCCTTTCCCGTCGTGGTAGGCCTGAACCACCGGCTCCCTGCCGTGAATGAAGCCACCGGTGGGAAAATCAGGACCCGGGATGTGTCTCATCAATTGTTTAATCGTGATATCGGGGTTTTCCACCAGGGCGACCAGTCCATCGATGACTTCTCGGAGATTATGGGGCGGAATATTCGTCGCCATTCCGACCGCGATACCCGACGCGCCGTTGACAAGCAGATTCGGGATACGCGACGGCAGAACGACAGGCTCTTTGAGCGTGTCGTCGTAGTTTGGAATAAAATCGACGGTCTGTTTTTCAATGTCGGCGAGCATTTCCTCGGCGAGTTCGGCCATGCGGATCTCGGTGTAACGCATAGCTGCTGGGCTGTCGCCGTCAATGCTCCCCCAATTTCCTTGACCATCCACGAGCGGATAACGCATCGAAAAATCCTGCACGAGTCGGACGATCGTATCGTAGATCGCGGTGTCACCATGAGGGTGGTAATTCTTCATGACCTCGCCCACGACACCAGCGCTCTTCCGATAGCGCTTATCATGCGTCAGGTTCATCTCATACATGGCGTAGAGAACCCGACGATGAACCGGTTTGAGTCCATCCCGAACGTCCGGCAGAGCCCGACTAATGATAACGCTCATGGCATAGTCCATGAAGGACTTACGCATTTCGTCTTCAATATAGACCGGGACTTTTTGCGATTTTAGAGTCGCTTCCATGTGATTTAGGCGTTAAGTCGTTCCAACGGTTTGAGCTGTTTAAACCGCCTTAACGCTGTGAGTGTTTCGATGCCTCGGTGATTAGATGTCCAGATTCTTGACCGTAAGGGCATTGTCCTCAATGAACTTGCGCCGGGGCTCTACTTCATCGCCCATTAAAGTCGAAAAGATATCGTTGGCTTCGACGGCGTCTTCGATCCGTACTTGTAAGAAAATTCGAGTCTCCGGATTCATCGTCGTCTCCCAAAGCTGTTCTGGATTCATTTCTCCAAGCCCTTTGTAGCGCGAGATGTCTTGCCCTTTCTTTCCCGTTTCAAGTATGAAATCCGACAGTTCCTTCAGTGAGCGGAGTTTGGCCTTTTCCTGGCCATTCTCCACGACGTACGGAGGATAACCCGGATTCATCAGCTCGCCGAAAAGGCGTTTGAGCTCCTTATATTCCGGGCTCGTGAGAAATTCGTAATCGATAACGGTTTTGAGTCCCGTCCCATTAGAGCGCGTCGCGCAAATAAGCTTGAACCGTCCGTGTTCTGAATCTTCCTCAAGCCCGCAGGAAAGCGGCGCTTCGCTGGCCGCCGCTAAGTCGATGTAGGCCGCTAGTTGGCTTTGCAGTTTTTTAAGTGCCTTTTCATCCTTTAAGGTCTCCTCGCTAAAATCCTCCGCCATCACTAGGGCTTCCAGCAGGGGTCGGCTTCTGCGCTTGCGCACCACCGTTGCCATGATTTTCTCCCAGCGCAGCGCCTTTTTAATAAAGGCTTGCAGCGGCTGGCCGGCGAGGCCGTTCCCATGGTTTCCTGTCCGGATCCGAATATCTTCGGTACCCATTTCAATAAGGTAATCCTCAAGCCCGGTTTCATCTTTAATGTATCGTTCCTGCTTGCCCCGCTTCACCTTGTATAACGGCGGTTGGGCGATGAATAGGTGGCCCTTCTCAACCAAGTCGGGCATCTGACGATAGAAGAAAGTCAGCAATAAGGTACGAATATGCGAGCCGTCCACATCGGCATCGGTCATGATGACAATGGAATGATAACGCAGCTTCGCTGGATCATAGTCTTCTTTTACGCCCGTACCCAAAGCGGTAATCATGACGCGAATTTCCTGCGACGATAGCATTTTGTCAAAACGCGCCTTTTCGACGTTGAGAATCTTTCCTTTAAGCGGCAGTATGGCCTGATTGCGCCGATCTCTTCCTTGCTTGGCCGAGCCGCCTGCGGACTCCCCCTCGACAAGATAGAGTTCGCTCAATGCAGGATCTCTCTCTTGGCAGTCGGCCAGCTTTCCTGGAAGAGAGGAGTCTAACACGCCTTTGCGTCGCGCGAGATCCTTGGCCTTTCGCGTTGCTTCCCTGACGCGTGCGGCCTCGACTCCTTTCATTACGATCTTTTTGGCATCGCTCGGATGTTCGGCGAGGTAGCTCGCTAATTTCTCATTGACCAGAGCCTCAACGATGCCTTTGACCTCGCTGTTCCCCAGTTTCGTCTTGGTCTGGCCTTCAAATTGCGGCTCCGGGACTTTTACGCTGACCACGGCCGTTAAGCCTTCGCGAACATCTTCGCCCTGAAGATTCTCCTCGTCCTTTTTCAATTGTCCGCTGTCAATGGCATAGCTGTTGATCGTTCTCGTCAGCGCCGATTTAAAGCCGATTAAATGCGTGCCGCCTTCGATCGTGTTGATGTTGTTGGCGAAAGAAAAAATATTTTCTGTGTAGCCGTCATTCCACTGCATGGCGATTTCAACTTCAACGTTGTCCTTTTCACCCTCAAAATGGACGACCTTAGGATGAACGGGGGCTTTCGCACGGTTCAGATGTTCGACGAAAGACATCAGCCCGCCCTTGTAGAAGAACTCATGTTTCTTCTGACTCCTCTCGTCCTCAATCGTGATCGTGACGCCTCGGTTTAGAAAAGCGAGTTCCCGTAGGCGTTGCGAAAGAATATCGAAGCTGAATTCTACTGTTTCGAAAATGTTGGCGTCAGGCTTGAATGTAACTCGCGTCCCCCGTTCCTTGGATTTGCCGATCTCTTCAAGTTTCGCTTGGGGTTCTCCCCGCTTGTAATTCTGCTGGTAGACCTTGCCGTCCCGCTTGATCTCGACTTCCAATGATTCCGACAAAGCGTTTACGACCGAGACACCAACGCCGTGAAGACCGCCAGATACTTTGTAAGAAGCTTTATCGAATTTCCCGCCGGCATGGAGCTTCGTAAGTACGACTTCCGCGGCGGATACTTGCTCCGTCGAATGAATATCGACAGGAATACCGCGGCCATTGTCAACGACGGTTACACTATTATCGATGTGGATGGTCACATCGATCTTGTCACAGTGACCCGCCAAAGCCTCATCGATTGAGTTATCCACAACTTCATAGACGAGGTGGTGTAAGCCGCGCTCCGCCGTATCACCGATGTACATTCCAGGGCGTTTTCTGACCGCTTCCAGCCCTTCAAGCACCTTTATGTTATCTGCTCTATATTCGTTGTATTCGGGTGGTTTTGATTCAGCCATGTTTGCCCAATCGCAATCTGTATTTTTTCCTTTAAAGTTGTGGAGTTACGTTGAATTATTGACGTCTCAAATAATACCGGAAAAACGCGTAAAAGTAAAGCGAAAAATTGCGCCTAACGTATTGAATTTTAATGATATTTTTGCCTCGATTCGGCCCTTACCGTAACTGGCGTCGCAAGCATCCATTTTTCTCGCATAGGTTGACAGCTACCTGCGGCTGAGGGAAAAGGGGAAACCATGGAAAGCGCCTTAGCTGCGTTCAAATTTCTGACTCTGGGCGGCCGCTTCGATGCCGTGGAGAACAGGCCTGAACACGTCGGCACGGGCGCGCCGTTTTTTCCGCTCGTGGGTCTCCTCTTGGGCCTGGTTTTGGCTCTTATGAATGGCACATTGGAGTCTTACCTCGAATCCGAGATACTGGGCGTGGCTCTCATATCGATGTTGATCGTCATGACGGGCGCAGTTCATTTAGAAGGCACGCAGAGAACTTTTGACGAATTGCCGATCGACGGCCAACCTGTCCGCGTTTACGGGTTCCTGGCGTTGCTGGTGATTGTTCTTTTCAAGATCCGCGCTGCCGAGGTCGCCGGCGAGACGCGACATTTGAGCGTGTTATTGACGCCGGTCTTTGCCCGTTGGTCACTGGTGATTTTTCTTTATGGCTCCGCGGCCGCGGATGCATCGGCAAGGGCAATTGCCGAAAATGTGAGAGCCTGGCACCTGCTCGTCACAACGACGGCGACCCTAACTTTCGCCGCCTTCTTGGTCGGGCGGACGGGATTATGGATTGGGCTCTATCTTTCTCTATTCACACTTTTGACTCGGACCTATCTCCATCGCCGCCACGGCGGTGTTCGCTGCGATAACTTTGGAGCTCTCATCGAGCTGAGTGAGACCTTGAGTCTTATCCTCTTCGCATCGCTTTAACTCGCGATTCCGGCACCGTTTTATCGGGTCGAGATCTTTCGTCTACCACTGCTTTATGCAACGGGGGTTGGACTTGTCATTTAATCTGGAGCGGATCGTACTCGCTACGCCGCGGTCTTATGCTGTGAGCCGTGGTTATCGGCTTCACGCCTTCCTCTCCGTGATGACGATTCCAATTGTTTTGCTTGAGTCTCTAAAGCGGGCGACTCTAGGGAGAAAGATCTTGACATGGCGATTTTCCCGGTATAGTTTTCGTCCCAATTCGTTCGCGGCTTTAGGCGACTAGGGAAGTCCGGTGTAAATCCGGCGCGGTCCCGCCACTGTGATTGGGAAATCTGCCGCAAACCAAGCCACTGTCCTGACGGACGGGAAGGCTGCGGCTAACGGAAGGTAAGACAAACAAAGCCTTCCGGCCCATAAGCCAGGAGACCTGCCTCGAGCCACAACCGGCCTCTCCGGAAGAGAGAGAAGGGTTTTGCTTTTTCCTTTTTTCTTGTTTCCAACAGGGGCCTCAATGATCGGCATGAGGCTAAGCTCGTTCCTTTTTATCTCCATCGCGCTGCACGCCGTGGCATTGACCTATCCGGTGGTTTTTCTGGATCCCGGAGTCGAAGAACTCATTCCGGTAGTCGTTTTGAGTCTAGGCGATGGCAGCGAGAAGAAATCGCAGGGCGAAGGCACGGAAGGAAAACCCGGTAAACGCCTTCGAGCGCGACATCCTGCTCCTATACAGAGACATGAGCAGACGCCGGCTGATGAAGATCCCGCGCCTGAACATTTGCCGATTGCGGCTGCTGCGCCGCGAGGAATTGAAATTCCTGTCCGTCAAACCGAAATGGCGGAGAGCTTCCCAGCCCAACCGGAAAATGGAGGTGGTGGAGAGAGTCTATCTTCCGGGAATGGCCACTCTGGCCGCGGTGTAGGTTTTGGAGTTGGAACTGGAGAAGGACATGCGAGTGTGAATTTCGTGGAGGCGAGATATGCCTACAGTCCCAAGCCGGAATACCCCGATGGGGCGCGAAGAGAAGGTAGAGAAGGACGGGTCTTGCTCCGAGTGTTGGTGGATGAAGAAGGACGATCAAAACGAGTGGAAGTGAATCGCAGTTCAGGCAGCGAAGCGTTGGATCAGACGGCAGCCAGAACGATAAAGCGCTGGCGCTTTTCGCCAGCCCGCTACGGCGACAGGCCGGTAGAAACCTGGGTGAGGATTCCGATCGATTTTCGGCTCACAGACGCAAGAGAGTGATGACCATTTGAAGGAGGTATCGCCGAGCAGATTTATTCACCGCAGACGGATGTAAGGGAAAGGGGTGACTTGCGCTTCTCCTTACCCGCCCCCGATTTTCGATTTTAGATTTTGGATTTTAGATTCAGCGCCCAATCCAAAATCGGCAATCCAAAATCCAAAATTGGCGGGGAAAGGGGAGGGGCGGGAATTCCCCTGCTGCCCCGCAACTGTAAGGGATACGAAAGCCGCCGTAGAGCCACTGTCGAAAAAGCCAGGATGAAGGCGGAGGGATGACGGATGAAAAAATTCATTCTTCGTCCCTTATCTTTCATACTTGAGTCCATCGATGGGAAGGCGCGGTGAGTAGGTCGAAGCCCGAGCCAGGAGACCTATCCGATCTGCCTCAACATTCCCCTTTCGCGGGAAAGGAGGCTTTATGTATTTCCTCTTAGTTATCATTTTTGTCGTCCTTCCTGATTTTTCTCGGGCAGCTGCGCCCACGCCGGAGGCAGACCTCCCACCGGTTTTCGTGACGGCAACACGCACGGAAACTCCTCTGGACCAAGTTACAACGTCGGCTACGGTAATCACTGAGAAGGAGATTGAGGCTCAACAGGCTGAGACGGTGTTGGAGGTTTTGCGCAACGTGCCCGCCGTCGACGTGGTGCAAACAGGCTCCCGCGGGACCGGCACGACAGTTTCCATTCGCGGCTCTGAGTCTGATCACGTACTGGTCCTGATCGACGGCGTCGAGGTTAACAGCACAACCGCCGGCGCTTTCAACTTCGCTCATTTGACAACGGAAAACATTGAACGAATCGAAATTCTCCGGGGCGCCGGCGGAAATCTCTACGGTTCGCAAGCCATCGGCGGAGTGATCAACATCATCACAAAAAAAGGCCAAGGACCGATGCGGCTAGGATTGTCTGCGGAAGGCGGCAACGGTTGGACCAACCGCCAAACTCTCACCCTGAGCGGTGGCGTCGGCAAACTCGGCTACGCATTCAGCGCGGCTCGGCTGGAAAGCGACGGATTTCGCAGCGTCAACGATGACTACCGAAACCTGGCTACGTCGGGGCGGCTGGATTACAAATTTACCGAAGACACCAATCTAAAGGGGATCTTTCGGTTTATTAAGACGGATCTCGGGCTGTTCAACAGCAACAACTTCGTGCCCGGCGCGAAGGATCCCAACTCTCGGGAAGCCACATCTCAGTACCTGGGAAAGTTGGAATGGGAGCAGCGGATTGTGAAGGAATGGGACTATCGTATCTCGGGGTCAATTTTTAAAGAAAACATAAAAGACACGGACGATCCTGACCCTCTTACCGATTGTGTTTCTTTCGGTTTTCCCTGCGATAGCAGAACTCGCAGCCGGTTTCGTCCCCAAATCAGCAACGCGGAATTTCAGACCAACTACCGCTTGGGCGAATGGAGTACGACCACTTTTGGCACGGAGTTCAAACGCAGAAAAGCCAGCACCTCCAGCAGTTTCGATGGAGTTCCTGCCGGTGAAACCAACAAGGCGATCCGCAACATGGGATATTACGTTCAAGAGCAGATTAAATTGCTGGACGATCGGCTCATCGTGGTTCCCGGCGTCCGCTTGGATGACCACCAAACGTTTGGCACCGAATGGAGTCCTTCGATTTCCTCTTCCTATCTCTTTCGCGTAACCGGAACTAGGCTTAAAGCCGGCTATGCAGAGGGGTTCAAGGCTCCCACACTCAATGAATTGTTTTTCCCGCCGGCCTTCGGCTGCGCTGCTTTCGGAAACCGCGACCTAGGCCCGGAGAAAAGCTGGGAGCTGAACGCGGGAGTCGAACAAACTATTTTCAGCGACCGCGTAAAGCTGGCGGCAACTTTTTTTCACCGCGAGGTGAGCGACTTGATCGGCACGGGCCCAACTCCCGACCCGACGGACCCGGCTTTTTGCGTGCGCGCTGAGAATCTCGGCAAGGCACGCTTCGACGGCGTAGAGTGGTTGATGGACGTCAAGCTTTTCTCCTTCCTGTCGATCGGCGCCAATTACACTTATCTCGACTGGGACACGGCGAACGGCCGGCTGCTCCGTCGCCCCAGGCATCGCGGCAACGTGAACGTGAATTATTCCTATGAGCGCTTTCGGATGAATCTCGACACGCATATCGTGGGCAGGCGGGATGATACTGACTCGTTCACAGGCGGCAATATCAAGAAACCGGGATATGTCCGGTTCGATTTGGCAGGCTCGTATCAACTGCCCGTACAGCTTGCCCTGGTGCAAGAAGTCAGGCTTTTTGGCAAGGTCGAAAACCTTTTAAACAAGAGATACGAAGAAGCAGACGGCTTCCGTGCTCGGCCGCTGAATTTCTTGCTCGGTCTTCGGGCCATTTTTGGAAACTAGAGGCTCGACTTTTCGCTGGTGAGCCCGGACCGTGGCCATCGGAAAGCATTGAGAGCGAGATGATCGTAGTTACGATAACCATCGATTTCGGACCCGCGGGGCGACCACCGTTCGAAAAAAAGACCGCCGTTCCTGAAAAGAGTACGGTTCTCGACGTTTTGTCGAACCAACTGCCCATCGCTACATTTCCTAAATATGGTATGGAACATTTTGTCGAGGAGATCGACGGAATTAAAAATGACTTCGCCAGCGACCGCGGGTGGCGCTTCGAGGTCAACGGCGTTAGATCTAACGTCTCTGCGGAACGGTATCTCGTAAAGGACGGCGACTGGATCAAATGGCTGTACCTCGCCGAGTCCTGCGCGTAAGCGCGAACGAGTAGAAATGAACGCAACGCAACGCAAACACGCTTTGATGATTTTGGGCACTGCATCGCACGTGGGGAAGTCAATACTCGCCGCGGGTTTGGGACGCGTCTTTGCCGACGACGGTTATCGCGTCGCGCCATTCAAAGCACAGAATATGTCACTCAACTCCGCCGCGACACCGGATGGCGGCGAAATCGGCCGGGCCCAGGCGCTGCAGGCTGAAGCGTGCCGAGCCATGCCGTGCGTCGAAATGAATCCCGTCTTGCTCAAACCTGCAACGGATACCGGCGCCCAGGTGATCTTGTTGGGAAGGATCTGGGGGCAAGTCACGGCTTCGGATTATCATACGCGGCGCGTGGAACAGCTCTTTCCCCAAGTGCTCGATGCCTACCAACGCCTGGCGGCGGATTATGAGCTCATCCTGCTCGAAGGGGCGGGCTCGCCGGCGGAGATCAACCTGCGCGACCACGATATCGTCAACATGCGCATGGCTCACGCCGCCGACGCCGGCTGCTTGCTGGTCGGCGATATCGATCGCGGCGGAGTTTTCGCTTCGCTGTTGGGAACACTGGAGTTGCTCGAACCCGAAGATCGCGCGCGCATTCGCGGCTTCGTCATCAACAAATTTCGCGGCGACGAATCGCTGCTGCGGCCGGGCGTCGCAATGATTGAAAAACGCCTAGGCTTGCCCTGCCTCGGCGTGGTGCCGTTTATTCATGATCTCGGGCTCGACGAAGAGGACGGCGTCGCCTTGGAAGATCGGCCTTCAGCCGCACGCCGCTGGAAAAATCCGCAATCGG
>OCZV010000290.1_pt1 | contig 18197 bp, 18 predicted proteins | sample 1539051 | NCBI WGS metagenome assembly OCZV01 (sample SAMEA3113581, study PRJEB22503) | soil metagenome
GTGCGTCAGACTTACGCGTGCTTCGAGCGCATGATGCGCGCAGCAGTGATCGGGCGCATGATCCCGGCCTCACCTTGCCAGAGCATCCAGCTTCCCAGAGACGAACGTCCAGAGATGCACTACCTATCACCCGATCAGGTGAGCAGCCTCGCCACTGCCATCGGGCCTGAGTCCCAAACGATGATCTACTTCGCCGCCTACACGGGCCTGCGGTGGGGCGAGGTCGTCGGGCTCAAAGTTGGACGCGTCCATTTGCTCCGCGGAGAAGTTGAGGTCGCGGAGCAGCTCGCCGAGGTTGCGGGTCGCGTCTACTTCAAGCCGCCGAAGACGCGCCAGAGCCGGCGCACGGTCGGCCTTCCCGACTTCCTCGTCGACAGGCTCGGTCGCCACCTCGACACGCGCCCGGACGACAACGACGCGCTCGTGTTCGTGGGAGGTGACGGAGCCCCGCTCCGGCGGTCGAACTTCTCTCGGCGGTACTGGAAGCCGGCTGTTTCCCTGGCCGGTCTCCCAGAGAACCTCCGCTTCCACGATTTGAGGCATACGTGCGTTGCGTTTCTCATCTCGCTCGGGATGCAGCAGTACGACGTCATGCGGCATCTGGGCCACGCATCGATCAAGACCACACTCGACCGCTACGGGCATTGGTTCCCGAACAGCGACGGTGCCCTGAGAAAAGGTCTGGACTCGCTTTACCGAGATTCTGCTGCGGCCCCGCCGCGGCCCGAAGAGATGACGGAACTCACTTCACAGCGGAGAAAGGTTCCGTGACCAGGACCGTTGTGGTGGGGCGTACTGGGATTGAACCAGTGACCTCTTGCTTGTCGAGCAAGCGCTCTCCCGCTGAGCTAACGCCCCGGCGCCGAGCATCTTACCGAACCCCCGGCTCCGGCCGGGCACCATGGTCGGCCCGTACGCGACTTTCGAGGGTCCTACTGCCCGCTGCTCAGGCCGCTACGCCGTCGAGCTTCGGCGCGAGGATCACTGCGGCCACGACCAGCGCATTGGCAACGGCGCCCATCGGAGCGTTCTCCCACCACAGGACGATGGGGACCATCGAGACTGCGACTGCCGCCAAAGCCGCGGGACGCCACGCGGCGCTGTCTCCCAGCAACAGAACGGCCGCCACCAGAAACGCGATCAGAGCCAGCAGCCACACTGTGCCCAGCACACGCACGATCGGGTCCTCGGGCCGAGCGGTGATGATGTTGGTCGGAGTCTGGGACGCGCCCTGAAACTCCGCCCAGCCCCACGTGCCCGCCAGCCCGATCGCATGAATGAGGCCGTGGACGGCCAGCAACACAACGATTGCGATTTTCATCGGTTCCCTCCTTGTCTTCGGACCCAATTTGCGCCGCCCGCGTCCGATACGCCAGGGCCGGACGACCCGGAGCACACCGGACTTGCGGCCCGGCCAGGATGTGGCGCCCGGACTCAGGGCCGTTGGACCTCCGGACCAGGGCCGAAGAGCACTTCTTTTGTCCGGATTGCGGGGCCACTCTGAGGACGATGACGTAGGAGGTGACTCAGATGAGCGAACCAGTCATTCTTGATGTAAGCCCGGATCCCGAAGAGCTTGCCTGGGAGCAGGAGTGGCTGGAGAGGCTTGAGCTTCCCGTCATTACCTGCACCGGTCCCCACAAAGCCGGAGCGTGTCCGCTCCTCCAGGGCAAGCCCTGCGGAAAGGTCGATAAGGCCGACGGCATCCTCTTCCAGCTGGACCTGGATCGCGAGGATCACCGGGAGATCCTGAAGATCTATGCCGAGACGCTCGACGTTCCGATCCGCGTGGTCGTAAACGAGGAACAGCAGCTCCAGTATGCGGATCTGCTGCGCGGCGTAGAGGTATTCACACCGCCCGTCGGGCCATCTGCACTCGATGCATTTGCGGCAGAGGTCACGTCGGTGATGGTGTGACTAGATCGTTTCGTCCTCTCTGGTCTGGAGCCAGACGAGCGCGGCCAGCCCGACGGTGACCGCGAGGCAGAAGGAAAGGTTCGATCCCCGACTCCCAAACCAGTTGTCGGCGCGGCCGAATTGCAGGATCACCTGACACGTTGCGAGACCGAAGCCGGCCGCACCAACAATCACCAGAAACCGATTCCGGAGAGCCGCGCCCGCAAGCGCAATCGCCGCAAGCGCGATCGTCACCAGCGCTCCGAGCACGTTGAACGAGACTCCCAGTCCCAATAGCACCTCGCCGCGCGCCTGCGTGAACGACGTGTCGCGCGCCACGATCAACCCGGCGAGGCCGACTACGAATGCGGTGCCCGACAGGACGAGTTGGGCGCGCCGCGCAACGGTCATGAAAACCTCAACAAGAGCCGTGACCATCGTGTGTTGCGCCGTTCCCATGCCGGGCGAAGCACTCCGTCCAGGCCTCCGAATCGCCCCGCCGCGGTGGCGAACAGAAGCAGGTGAATGGCGATGAGCATGTAGTAGCCCCAGTTCCATTCCCCCGGCGCGTTGAGCGTCGACAGCGTGATGGCCGCCGCCTGAGCCACACCGATCAGAGCCCATAAACGAGTGGTGAGCCCCAATACGAGAAAGCTCCCGAGTGCGGCCTCCACGATAAGAACCATCCACCCGAACAGCGTGAAGTTGGGGAGGACGACTTCTCTGACAAGGAACGCGAACGGTGCGAAGACCTCGTGCTCCACCGCAAACGACGTGAAGCGAAAGAGCCCCCGGCCGCTTTCGCGACCGAAGTCCGGGGGCGTTTTCCATCCGGCATTCGTCACCCAGAGGATGCCCATTGCGATCCTGACTCCGATAACGAACCACCGGCTCGTTCCGACGCTCAGTGCCGGTTCCTCTACCCGCGTTGACACGACGACCCCTCCAAGCACACGAGCCCGACCGGGCCCATGGGGATCACGCTCATATGAACTCCGCGTCGCCGTTGACGGCTGCGGGTTGGTCCTCGAGGAGCCGGAGCATCGTCGCGGCAGGGACTCGAAGCGGTGACGTGGTTCGCGTCACCAATAGATCCGTGTCGAGCTTTCCGCCGTGGACGGTCGGGCCGAACGCGCTCCAGAACGCACCGTCTGCGGTGATCGTCAGTTCCGGAGGGAGATCTCCCGCCGCAGCATCGATCCCCATGTCGTTGTCCACCGCACGTCCGCGCCGCACTATCGGCCGGACGATGTGATCTTCGTCGGGGACGCCGAGTCTGCGATGCAGCGAGCAGAGATCCGAGAGGTCCGCCTTGTCGACGTACTCGAGTGTGCTGGCGACCCTCACCTTGATCCCCATGTCGACGAGTCGAGGGATTGCTTCGACGACCTTTCGGAAGTTCTCAGGACCTCGCATCGTGTCGTTGGCGACCGGATCCGACGAGTCGAGTGAGATTTGAAGGCGGACGTCGGCACCGCCGAGGGGTGCCATGCGCTCGAGACGGCGCCTCGTGAATAGGGTCCCGTTGGTAAGAACGACAACTGGGACGATCTCCGCCAGGCGCGCAACGGTCTCAGGCATGTCCGGCTCGAGGAACGGCTCGCCGCCGGTAACGCCGATCTCGTTGAATCCCAGCGCCACCGCTTCGTGCGCGATGGCGACCATATGTTCAGCGCCTAGCCGGCGCTTCGACACATCCGGGGCCGATTCCGTCAGGCAGTAGCTGCACGCCAGATTGCAGTGGTAGTTGCTGTACAACCACACTCGACCGGGCAGGCGCCCGGCATTGATGGCCTCACCAACCGCACTCACCGAAGGCCTTCCTCCGACAACCGGTCCAGCGTTGCCGACGCCGTCGGCAAGCCGAGTGGAGTGCAGAAACGGTTGAGCATCAGCGTCGCGGCGGCGACCATCGTGATCTCGACGATCTCCGCATCGGAGAAATGAGCTCGGAGATCGTTTGCCACTCCGTCGGACGGGATTCCCGGTCCCCGTGCTACGCGGTCCACCCATGCCAGAACTGCGCGTTCGCGCGCGTCGTCGAACAGATCGCCGATGTCTCTCTCGTCGCAGAGGTCGAGTACTTCGTCTCGGCTGAGCCCGCTGTCCAACGCCACCACGGTGTGCGTTTCGACGCAATATCGGCAGTCCTGCAGGGCAGAAGTTCGAAGTACAACGATTTCTTTGAGCCTAGGGGGCAGCGCAGAAGGACCGTAGATGGATGCGAGAAACGGAGCCGTCGTCTCCAATAGCTCCGGTACGTGAGCGAGGGTCGCAACGATTGCGCCGGGGTCGCCTCGTTCGAAGAACCGTTTTGTCAGCAGGGGGGCCTGCGACTTGTCGATCATCGCAACGCGGCTCATTGGGGTCCTCTCGTCACCGCCTCCCGGCGTGCCTGCTCAAAATGGTCGTGCCTGTCGCGAGCATAGGGGCCCAGGTTCACCGGTCCGGCACGACCCGGGTGATTTCAGGATTCTGTAAGCGTTTCGCTGCTCTCGGCGCGGCCGGCGTATGTAGCTTCCAACCAGACCCCAATACGACGGGAGTGACCTATGACGACGATGGTCGGCGAGCGAAGCTTCTTGGACGCACTCGATGACGTCAATGAAAACGTGATCGCGCCCGCGGCAAGGGAAGTGGATGAGACTGCTCGATTTCCCCGCGCCTCGATCGATGCGCTTGCCGAAGCTGGCCTTCTCGGCCTGGTAAGTGCGAGGGAAGTTGGCGGCCTAGGTGGTGCCCTCCCAGACGCCGTAGTGGCGGTCGAACGGATCGCGCGCGCCTGCGCTTCGTCGGCGATGGTTGTTTGCATGCACTACGCCGCAACCGCGGTGCTCGAGGCGCACGGACCAACTGACGTGCGTGAGCAGATAGCGCGGGGGAGACACGTGAGTACGCTTGCCTTCTCGGAGGCGGGCTCCCGCAGCCACTTCTGGGCGCCCGTTGGTACAGCGAGTCTCTCAGGTGACCGGGTATTGCTCGATGCACGGAAGAGTTGGATCACGTCGGCGGGAGAGGCCGACTCGTACGTCTGGTCCAGTTTGTCGACGAGCGGCGATTCCGATGCGGGCATCACCCTGTGGCTCGTGCCGGCGGATGCCGCCGGACTCACCATCACCGGGCCGTTCGATGGGCTCGGCATGCGTGGCAACTGCTCGGCGCCTGTGGTCGGTGTGGACGTCCCGGTTGACCGGGGATCAATGCTCGGGACCGACGGGGGCGGGTTCGACATCATGATGGGCATCGTTCTGCCGTGGTTCCAACTCATGAACGCCGGCGTCTCGCTGGGAACGATGGAGGGGGCACTGAGCGGAGCGATCTCACACGTCTCGGCCACACGGCTGGAGCACCTCGGGCAGAGCCTCGCCGACCTTCCCACCATTCGCGCCTATCTCGCGCGGGCACGCATCAAAACGGATTCCGTGCGAGCGCTGCTGAACGACACGGTGGATGCCGCGGCCACCGGCCGTGATGACGCGTCGTTGAGAGTGCTCGAGGTGAAGGCGGCCGCCGCGGAGGCGGTTTTGGAGGTCACCGATACCGCGATGAGGGTTTGCGGGGGTGCCGCGTTCCGCAAGGAGGCCGGCATCGAACGTTACTTCCGTGACGCACGCGCCATGTCGGTCATGGGTCCAACGACCGACCTTCTCTACGACTTCGTCGGCAAAGCCATCTGCGGCCTGCCGTTGTTCTGAGGTGACTAATGACGAGTAACGGAACCCTGGTCGTCGGCGCAGTCTCATACGACCCGAAGGTGGTGGACATCTGGGAGGGCTTCAAAGCCTGGTTCGGGAACCACGATCTGTCGCTCGACTACATCCTCTATTCAAACTACGAGCGGCTGGTCGAGTCGTTGATCGATGGCCAGGTTGACGTGGCGTGGAACTCTCCGCTGGCGTGGGTTCGCGCCCGGCGGCTCGCAGCCGCAGCGGGACTTTCGGTTCGGGCAATCGCCATGCGCGACACGGACTGCGATCTGCGTTCGGTGATCGTCGCCCTGCCCGATGGTGAGATCGATCATCCGTCCGATCTGAAAGGCCGGACGGTTGCGGTCGGTGCGCCGGACTCGCCACAGGCAACGCTTCTGCCCCTCGCTGCGCTCGGTGCATCCGGCCTGCATCCAAACGATGACTTCACGGTTCGGGTCTTCGACGTCCTCGGAGGCAAACACGGAGACCATGTCGGAGGAGAGCGCGACGCAGCACGTGCTCTCGTAGCCGGAGAGGTTGACGCAACTTGTCTTCTCATGGCGAATAAAAAGCTCTTCGAGTCTGAGGGGTTGTTCGAACCCGCCGGCGTCAGCGTGATCGCAAGCACAGAGCCGTTCGACCACTGCAACTTCACCGTCACATCGGCGGCACCGGCCGGCCTCGTTGAAGAGTTCCAGCGGTTGTTGCTCGGAATGTCCTACGACGATCCGGAGACCAGGCCGCTGTTCGACCTCGAGGGACTCCGCCGATGGGTACCGGCGCGCACGAGCGGCTATGAACAGCTCGAACGAGCAGTGGACGAGCTGGGCTTCTACGACGACTCGGGGCGGATCGCCGCCGCCGGGTACAGCTACTAGCCGGAACGGAATTCAGTCGAGCCGCAAGACTCGGATTTCTTCCTCGTTCGAGTAGACGATTCGACCGTCGGTGAGAGCGGCGACACCCAGCGCGCAGTCGTCCGCGATCGGCCCTCCATCCGGCGACGCGGTCATATCCGCCTCGATGACGAATGGCTGCAGGGTTCGGGAGACGAATCCACACATCAGCAGGCGGGTACCGCTCACAGCGACAAGCCCGGATGGCGCCGACTCGCCCTCGAGCTCCGTGATCGTTGGATCTCTTTGATCGCCGCGGGCGATGCGTTCCGGGCGGCGGCCGGGAGAGTTGTCTGCCACCCAGACCTCCGTCATCCAGGGGTGCCAGCGCAGCTGGGAATCGTGCGTTCGCGACAAATGTCTGACTTGCAGAACCGTCTCTGCCAGTCCACACGATTGCTATGACGGCCACTGCGACAACCACGGCAGCGACGAGTACAAGGGCACGCCTGCGCACCGCCAGATTATGGAGCGCAGTGCCGGACCCGCGGAATGCGATCTCGTGCTGAGGGTTGTGACGGAGGTCCTTGACGCCTATGTGCTAAACCGGTTTAGCTAGGGAAGGAATGTTTCTGTCGAGGGAGTCCTATTGAAAAGCCCTGCAAAAGGGGTGAACCGCCGTCCGACGATCGAGGACGTTGCGCGCCTCGCCGGAGTCTCGAAGGGAGCGGTGTCCTTCGCGCTCAACGGCCGACCTGGTGTCGCCGCAGAGACCCGTTCGCGAATCCTGGAGGCCGCACAAGAGCTCGGATGGACTCCGAGCGCGCGGGCCAAAGCACTCTCCGAACGGCGCGCCCTGGCGGTCGGCCTCATAATCGCTAGAGCTCCGGCCCAGATCGGAAGCGACCCATTTTTCGCCCAGCTCCTCGCCGGCGTCGAAACCGTTTTGAGCAGCGAGAGCTATGCGCTCGTTTTGAGCGTGGTGAAGGATCAGGACGACGAGCGGGCCACGTACCGACGGCTGGCGGTCGACGGGCGTATCGACGGCGTGATCCTGACCGACCCTCGCACCAACGACCCGCGTTTTGACCTGCTGGAGCAGTTGGGCCTCCACGCCGTCGTCGTGGGGGATTCCGCGTCGGGCGGCCCCGTGCCTCGTTACGGCGCCGACGAGAGCGGTGCTATCGAACAGGCGGTCGCCCATCTCGTCGAGCTCGGGCACACCAACATCGCCCACGTTTCGGGCACTCCGAACTTGAGCCACGCCGCGGCCCGCCGCAAGGCGTTCGCTTCGGGGCTCCGGCGCGCCGGCCTGTCCTCGGGTCCCGTCATTACGGGGAGGTTCACCGCCGAGGGCGGAGCCGCAGCGACTCGGCGCCTCTTGAGCGATCCAAATCCGCCTACCGCGGTCCTCTACGCAAGCGATCTGATGGCGATTGCCGGGCTTGCCGTGGCGCGCGAGATGGACATCGAGGTTCCAGCGGACTTGTCGATCGTCGGGTTCGACGACATTCCGCTCACCGAACACGTGCACCCGCGGCTGACGACCATCCGGCAGGACCCCGTTGCGTCCGGAGAGATCGCGGCCCGGGCGCTGCTTTCTCTCATCAGGGGAGACGATCCGCCCCGCGATCAGCCGCCGGAGCCTACGCTGGTGATCCGGGACTCAACCGCGCCGCCCCGAACCTGACCCCCCTTCCCCGGACCGTCTGCTATGACTGCGGAATTCGATGAATAAACGCAGACGGTTCGACTATGGCGCCGGTATCAACCTGAGGGTCACGATCTCATAGGGGCGTATCTCAAACGAGACCGTGCTGCCGCGCACCTCGAGCGGCTCGCCGTCGCGCTCGAGCAGATCGGCGCGCCGGGCTTCGGCGAGGGGGAACGCCGTCTCGAGGTTCACGCGGCCGCGCCGCCGCTGGCTTTCGTACAACCTCACGATGATCCCGCGGCCGTCCTCGGCGCCCTTGACCGTCTCGATGATCGCGCTGGGGAAGTCCGTGGACACAAACGACGACGTCTCTCGGACGCGGCCCGGCTCCGTCCCGGGGCGTTCGACCTCGTAGACCAGTACCGGATCGTTCAGCGCATACGCGGCTCCGATGGTGGCATCCCACAGTCCGGCGTGAGGAAGGAGGCTGTAGACAAACACCTGCCGTCCGCGGTCCGCAGCGGGATCCGGCATCGACGTGCTTCTCAGAAGGCTGAGTCTGATCACGTTCTCGTGGATGTCGTGTCCGTACTTGCAGTCGTTCAACAGGCTCACGCCGTAGTCACCTTCGCTCACGTCAACCCACTTGTGCGCGCAGGTCTCGAATCGAGCCCAGTCCCAACTCGTATTCCGGTGGGTCGGACGCTGGATGTTGCCCCATTGAATGTCGTATGTGGCGACGGGGGAGAGGACGTCGACCGGAAATCCCACTTTGAGCAGGACGTGGTTCTCGCGCCAATCGATATCCGTCTCGAAATCGAGTCGTGCGCTGTTGTGGGCGAGCGAGATTCGCTGGACATATTCGCTGTTTAGGATCCGCCGCCGTATCTCGATAGTTCCCCTGAGCGGTCCGGATTCGAGGACGCCTATGGATCGAGCCGGCTCCGACGTCCACTTCTTGTCGTCGAAATAGATGTCTATGTCCCACGCGTCCCAGCTGAGCGGCCGGTCCTCGAACGCCTGGAACTCGTTGGCGATTCGACCGGGGGGCAATACCTCGCGGGAATGCCGCTTGTCGAAGATGCGAACGATGTCCCCACGCGCATCGAGTTCCACGATGAGGAATTCGTTTTCCAATGCGGATTCGGTGACGCGGAGGGTCGCCTCTGGGGACGGTGCGGCTCCCGGGCGCCGGACTAGCGTTTCGGTTCCCATCGGAGGCAAAGATGGCGTCGCTATCCAGCTTCCGGCACTGCTCGTCTGCGTTGGCACCGGCGTTCCGTCGCTGCGCTCGAGGTGCTCGTCGGCCTGCAACTCGACCCCCGGCCACAGGGCGAGGTCCGATCGTTCGAACGAGGTGGGGTTCAGCAGCACGATGTCACCGCTCACCCCGCCGAAGAGCGCCTCGAGGGCGGCGTCCCGGATGTCCACAGCGGCGCGCCCAACCTCGTCATATTGCTCAAGAGACTCTCGGTAGACATCTCCGATGCTCGAGCCGGGCAAGATGTCGTGAAACTGATTGAGGCAGACGACCCTCCACAGATCCCTCAATTCCTCCACGGGATACCGATAGTCATCCGCCACCACCTGTGTCATGGTTGCGACCAACTCGGCGTCGTGGAGGAGGAACTCAGTCTTGCGGTTGGCGCGTTTGTTGCGCGCCTGCGTCGTGTAGGTGCCACGGTGGTATTCGAGATAGAGCTCGCCGTTCCACACCGGAAGATCGTCGCCGGCATCGACTTCGAGCCTGCGGAAGAACTCACCGGCGCGGCCCTGACGGACTTTGGGGAGGCCCGGAAAGGCCTCCATCGCACCGATGTTCTCGAGCATCTCCCTCGTCGGTCCGCCGCCGCCGTCTCCGTAGCCGAAGATCATGAGCTGCTCTGCCCGCAACTCCTTCTGCTGATACCGGGTCCACGTTCCGAGAACCTCTTCGACAGTGGCCGCCGAGTTGTATGTGCTCGACTGAGCACCGCGCGCTCCCGTCGTGCTGAAGTGGGTCAGCACGCGCGTTCCGTCGATACCCTGCCACCAGAACGTGTCGGCCGGCAGCCGGTTGTACTGGTTCCACCCCAGCTTGATCGTCATGAAGTACTCGAGTCCGGCCTGTTTGATTAGCTGGGGCAGAGCCCAGGTGCAGCCGAAAACGTCGGGGAGCCACGCGACAGGAGAGTCGCTGCCCGGGCCGAAGTGCTCGGCGAAGAAGGCGCGGCCCAAGAGGAACTGACGTGCGAGCGATTCCGCGCCCGTGATGTTGCAATCGGCCTCCACCCACATCCCACCGGTGGGTTCCCACCGTCCGTCCGAGATGGCCTTCCCTATGGACTCGAAGAGTTCGGGGTGGTCTTGGCGAACGTATTCATAGAGCTGGGGCTGGCTTTGGGTGAAATGGAAGTCCGGGTACTCCTCCATCAACGTCAGGACCGTACGGAACGTGCGCGCTGCCTTGTGCCGGGTCTGGCCCAGCGTCCACAACCACGCGACGTCGAGGTGTGCGTGTCCGGTGGCAACTATCTCGACATCGAGCGGGGGGCCTGCCTGCTCGATTCCTTTAAGCAGGATCTCGTGCGCTTCTGCGACTGAGGCGTAGACGTGATCGCCGAGTGGATCGCGTGTTTCCAGAGCTCTGAACGCTTCGTCGAGTGCCGTGAGTAGGCGCGCCGTGATGGGATCGTCGGAGCTCAATCCCTCCGCGGTGGCCAGCGACAGGCGCGCCCAAGACAGGAACTCGCGCAGGTCAACATCGATCAGCACAACGGCCGGCCGGCCCATGAGAAGGCGTGTTCCGGGTGCAGGTGTCGTTGAACCACCCAAGCCCGTCCAGCCGTGCAATGTCAAACGGTGATCCCGGCCGTCGCGCCAGCGGGCACCAACTGGGACTTCCTGATGGTGGCAGTCACACGCGGCTATGGGACGTCCGTCGACGTAGACGACTGCCTCTGGGTGGCTGAAGTCCCCGGCATCCCCGAGTGGCAGATACAGGGCCGCAGGTGACCCGCGGTCCCAGTCGGCGGGCACCTCGAAGCTGCCGTGGAGCTCAAAGTCGCGCTGCGGCTCCCCCCAATGCGAGTAGGGTTCGATCTCCGACAGCGCGGCCCTGACTTCGCCGGCAACTGCGGGCTCCTCGCTCGGACCCGAAAGGGCTCGGTAACGGAAGTTAGGGAGTGCTACGGTTCGCCGATAGACGAGCGGCTCAACCAGAGCAATGCGCCGCGCGATCTTCTCGGCCGTGTGGCGTTTCTGGTGTTCCACGCAGCGAGATTAACCTTCGAGGTGATGGCGCTGCGTCTGTTCAACACACTGACGAGGACGATTGAGGAGTTCACCAGCTCCAAGATCGTGAACATGTATGTGTGCGGTGTCACTCCCTACGACACCACCCACCTGGGTCACGCGCGCACTTACATCGTGTTCGATGTCCTCGTGAGGCAACTCATGAAACACCGCTTGCACGTCAACTACATCCAGAACATCACCGACGTGGACGATTCAATCCTCAAGCGGGCGCGGGAACTCGATGAGCCGTACAACGAACTAGGTGACCTCTATACCAGCCGGTACCTGGAGGATGTGGCGACTCTCGGGTTGATCCCGGCATCGGTGTATCCGAAGGCTACGGACTCGATTGAAGAGATGAAGGAGGTGATCGCCCGACTCCTCGACCGCGGCCACGCGTACGTCATGGATGGGGATGTTTACTTCGACATCAGTACGTGGCCCGCGTACGGACGGCTTGGAGGCTTGAGTCGCGCCGCCATGTTGGAGATCGAGGCCGGCCAGGATGGCTCCACTGTGGATGACCCGCGAAAGCGCGACGCACTCGATTTCCTGTTGTGGAGATCGGAGTCACCGGGGGAACCTTCGTGGGTCAGCCCGTGGGGGGCGGGGCGGCCCGGATGGCACATCGAGTGTTCGACGATCGCAATGAAGCACCTCGGCCGGCAGCTGGACATCCATGGGGGCGGCGACGACCTTGTCTTTCCGCACCACGAGTGTGAGATCGCTCAATCCGAAGCGGTAACGGGGGTGGCTCCGTTCGCTCGGTTCTGGATGCACGTGGCGATGGCGCGTCTCGCCGGGGAAAAGATGTCGAAGTCCGAGGGCAACATGGTGTTCGTCCGCGACCTTCTCGAGCATCACTCGGCCGATGCCTTTCGCATCTACGTCCTCGGCACTCACTACCGAACTCCTCTTGACTACGACGAGGAGGAGTTGCTGCTAGCCGGCGAGCTGGCATTGACCCTTGCGACCGCGGCGAGGCTGCCGGTGGAAAGCGGCACCCGGTCGGTGTCGCCCGAGGAGCATCTGCTCCGCTTCGACGACGCTCTCGACGCAGACCTCGATACACCCAGTGCACTCCGAGCGGTCGGTGAGCTTGCAGATGTGGTGATGAAGGGGTTTGAGGCCGGTGACGGCATCACGGAGGCCAGGCGCGCAATTCGATCGTGCGCATCGCGGCTCGGCCTTCAACTCGAGGTGAAACCCGCCCGGTGAACGATGAGTTTCGGACCCGTGATGACGGGCACCCTTCAACACAGGCGAGTTGCAGCCACCTGTCGAAGGAGGAAGCATGCCGCATCACGAGGATGTGCCGGGAGGCGTCGTAAAGATCACGGAGCTAGTTGGGAGCTCGACTGAGTCGTTCAGTGACGCCGTACGACGCGCCGTAAAGGCAGCATCGCGGTCCATCAGAAACATCCGCGGAGTCGAAGTCGTCTCGTCGACTGCGGACGTGGGGGAGAACGGCGAGCTATCCCTCTACAAGGTGAACGTAAAGATCGCATTTCTCGTCGAGGGCACGGAGAACATCTGACAGCACGTTCTTTTCTTCCTGGAGCGTCTGGCCGGCTCTTAGGGGAGAAAAGAATCGGCTATCTGCTGTCGCTGCCCCCCATTGCGGGCGTCACGCGACGGCCGGCTTCCGGCCGCGCAGCGGGGAGAGCTTCGTGTCCGCATGTGCCCAGCACTTCTCCGCGCGGTTGTAAACGGAGAGCTTCGTGTTGCAGCCCTTCTTGGCGCAGGTCCTGCCGCTGGCCGCCTGTCGGGATGGCTTTGGGAGTCCCGCCGCGCGGCTGCCTCGAATCGACTTTGCCGTCTGGTCTTTGGACATCGCCCCTCCCCGGAGTCTGGATGTACCGGCACTTCCGGTCCCGCCCGCCGATCGGGATTGATTGATTACCCTCGGGGACGGGGTTGAACCCACGTCCCCGCGGCCGCCGGATGCACCCGATGGGCCCATCGGGTCCCGAAATGCAACGAGCGGCCGGGAAACCCCGACCGCTCGTTGTCGCCGCCTAGCTAGTGGACAGCTAACTAGGTGGGGTCGGGTTCTTCCTCGCCATCGTTGCCGTCGGGATCCAGACCCTCGTTTGACTTGAAGTTGTCCTTCTTACAGGTGCGGTTCCTGAACTCGTCGGTCTTGCAGACCCACACCTTGTAGACGCCCCCGGGGTTGCCCGTCAGATCGAACCCCGCCGAGCCGTCGCTCGCCTTTACGAGGATCGCGGCCAGCTGATCGCAGTCGACCGTCCCACCACCATCGGCCACTACGAAGGGGGTTTCATCGGCGGCTCCGAGGCTCGTCCCCAGGAGTACCCCGTTCGGCTGGGTGACCTTCACGTAATAGGAGCCGTCGGGAAGAGAAGCCTTGCCGGGCTTCTTAGATCCACCCGAGACGTAGACCTCCTCGTTTAGCTCGTACTGGTTTTTGTTCACGACGGAGCAATCCTCGTTTGTGGAGTAGACCTTGCCCTTGTTCTTGAATGCCTTGCCAAGGCCCTTCTTGCCTGGGGCGGCGGCGACCACGGCTGCCGAACTGACCAGAGCGAGGACCGCGACGAGGCCGATGACGGCGCCGAGTCGGAAACGGTTCATTTTGGGGGACTCCTTTGGTGGTTTTTGGGTCCTTCATCCCCCACATCGCTTGAAGGGGGCGAAATGCACGCGCAATCTTGAAAATTTCCTATTTCTGGCTTGGCCCCGTTGCGGATCGCAGGCCGAGGCGGTGGAGTTAGGTGCCCAACCTAAGGAGGACATTGATTCGCACCCGATCTGGCTGTGTCCGGGCGATGGCAGGAGTGGTGGCCGCTCTCGTCGTGGGACCTGCGGCGCCCGGCCGAGCAAGTGAAAGGTATGCGGAGCAAGTCGACCTTGCCGTGGCGCAGGTCGCCGGCGGATTCGGTGCTCCGCTGCTCGTGACCCATGCCGGAGACGGCGGGACCGGCGGAAGAGGCGAGATCTGGGCGTACGGGCTGCGCAATCCGTGGCGGTTCAGTTTCGACGAGGTGGCCGAGGAGATATGGATCGCCGACGTGGGGCAGGGCTCCGTCGAAGAGGTGAACCGGCAGCCGGCCGGCGCGCCGGGGATCAACTATGGCTGGAACGTGATGGAGGGGGCGGCGTGTTACCCGCCGGGCTCATCATGTGACCCCGCCGGGCTCACTCTGCCGATCACGACCTATGGGCACGGCCCCGGCAACTGCTCGGTCACCGGGGGGCACGTCTACAGAGGCGACGACTTCCCGGACATGGCGGGCCTGTACTTCTTCGGCGACTTCTGCTCCGGGCGGATCTGGTCGGTGCAGGCGGACGGGCCGCCATCGCAGGAGCCGGTCGAGATGCTGGATACGAATCACTCCATCAGCTCTTTTGGGGAGTCGGAGGACGGCGAGATGTTCATGACCGACCTTTCCGGAACGCTGTACCGCTTGGTGGATTCGTCGTGACTTAATCCTTCCGTAATCCGGAGAGCCGGTCGCCGTCTCGCAAGAAGTGCAAGCATGGGCGCATGCTCAGACCTCGGCGTTCGACGATGGCGGCCGTCCTGGCGGCGATGTTGGTTATTGCCGGAGCAGGTCCGGCCGGGGCGAAGGTGTTTGGCACCGGTAAGTTCTCCGGCCGCAACGATTACAGCGTCTCCGGCAAACACAGGATAGTTATCAATGACGGCAAGAAGCGGCTTCGCTTCAACAAGGCATTCCGGTCCGACGGTGGACCCGGGCTCCGTGTATGGCTGTCGAAGGCGGGGCCGAAGTCGGGTGACTCCTCACTCGAGGAGAAATACATCGACCTGGGCTCGCTGAAATCAGCGTCCGGGACGCAGAAGTACAAGATCCCCAAGGGGAAGAAGCTCCGTAGGTACAAGAGCGTCGTCGTGTGGTGTTCGACGGTCGCCATGGCCTTCGGCGTCGCCCCTATCAAGAGGTCCTGATCGCGGCCCTGCCCGGGCCACCAGAATGGACATCCCGGCAGGTCCCCTTTCGACCGGGCGTAGCGATGTCCCGCTGGCCCGGACTGCTAGGTTCTGCCCACTGACGGGTTGCAGGTGGCGCATGCGGAAGGAGAGTACGAATGTCGGTTCGTACGCTGCAGAACTTCATCGACGGCGAATATCGGGACGCAGCGGCGGGTGAGACCTCCCCCCTAATCAATCCGGCTACGGGAGAGGAGTTCGCGCGCGCTCCGTTGTCCACGCAAGAGGACATCGATGCGGCCTGCAACGCTGCGGCGCGCGCTTTCGAATCGTGGGGCAACACCACGCCCTCCGAGCGAAGCCTCGCACTCATCCGCGTAGCGGACGCCATCGAGGAGCGCGCCGAAGAGTTCGTCCGGCTCGAGTCCGAGAACACCGGCAAACCCATCCAGCTCACCCTGGATGAAGAAATTCCTCCGATGGTGGACCAAATTCGGTTCTTCGCCGGCGCGTGTCGCGTTCTGGAGGGAAAGTCGACGGGCGAGTACATGAGCGGCTACACATCGATGATCCGACGCGAGCCTGTCGGCGTATGCGCGCAGGTCACACCGTGGAACTACCCCATGATGATGGCGGTTTGGAAGTGGGCTCCGGCGATCGCGGCTGGCAATACTGTTGTGCTGAAGCCCTCGGACACCACGCCGGTGACCACCGTAAAGATGGCCGAGGTCATGGCGGAGTTCCTTCCACCCGGAGTGTTCAACGTCGTCTGCGGTGATCGTGACACCGGTGCAAAGCTGATTTCGCACGACGTTCCCTCAATGGCCTCGATCACCGGGAGCGTGCGTGCAGGCATGGACGTTGCGAGGGCGGCCGCTTCGGATCTCAAGCGAGTTCACCTCGAGCTCGGCGGCAAGGCGCCGGTGATCGTGTTCGACGATGCGGACCTCGAGGCCGCGTCGCAAGCCATCGCCGAGGCCGGCTACTTCAACGCCGGTCAGGACTGCACGGCATCGACGCGTGTCCTCGCTGCGCCGGGCGTCTACAGGGACTTTGTTTCCGCGATCACCGAGCAGGCTAAGGAAGCAAAGACGGGAGATCCCGACGACGAGGACGTTCTCTACGGTCCGCTCAACAATCCGAACCAGCTCGCCCGAGTTCAGGGTTTCCTCGACGCCGCGCCGAATCACGTTGAGGTCCAGACGGGCGGACGCCAGATCGATCGCGGCGGGTACTTCTTCGAGCCGACCGTCGTAACGGGAGTCGAGCAGACCGACGAGATGATCCAGAACGAGATCTTCGGCCCCGTGATCACTGTGCAGCAGTTCGACGATGAAACAAAGGCGCTCGCCTGGGCGAACGACGTCGAGTACGGCCTCGCATCGAGCGTGTGGACGAAAGACCACGGGCGCGCGCTGCGCATGTCGAAGGCACTCGACTTCGGGTGCGTGTGGATCAACTGCCACATCCCACTCGTGGCGGAGATGCCGCACGGCGGATTCAAGCATTCCGGCTACGGCAAGGACCTGTCGATGTACGGACTCGAGGACTACACCCGCATCAAACATGTGATGTCGTACATCGAAGGTTGAGCGGCGCGCCGCGTCTCACTCGGGCGGCGTTTGGCATTCTCAGGGGATCCTTCCGGATTATTATTTCCGGCGCAATCCCCTGAGAACGAATTGTGGCTCTCGGCGGTTAGAGGCGTTCGAGCGTCACCAGGGTGATGTCGTCTTCCTGCTCCCACGCGGGCCCCGTGAAGTCGTCGAGCTCCGTAAGGAGGGCTCCGATGAGATCGTCGCCGAGCGGGCATCTCTGAGCTGTGGCCTCGATCCGCGGGAGGCCGAACATCTCGCCGTCCCGGTTGTGAGCTTCGGCGAGCCCGTCGCTGTGCAAAAGGAGCCGGGAGCCGCGCGGCAGAACGGCGGCCGCCGGCTCGTACCGGGATCCGGGGAGCAGGCCCAGGGGCATCCCCGTGGCTCGTAGCTCGTCGGTCCGCCCGTCGGTGGTCATGTAGGGGAGTGGATGACCCGCGTTGGCGAACCGAACGCGGCCGTTGTCCGGGTCGAGGGCCATGAAGGTACACGTTGCGAACATCTTGTCGGGGGTGTTGGCGACCAGTACCTCGTTGACCTTTTCCAGAACCTCGGATGGAGAGCTCGATCTCGGAGCCTCGCTGCGGAGCAGCGCCTGCGTTGTCGCCATGATGAGCGCTGCCGGTGCACCCTTGTCGGTGACGTCACCGATGACGATGCCGACTTCGGTTCCGTCTAGCTCCGTGAAGCTGTAGAAGTCGCCGCCGACCTCGCGGGCGGCCCGGTAGAAGGCCCGGACGCGCCAGCCCGGGATCTCCGGCAGCTCGGACGGCAGAAACTGTTCCTGAACGAGGTGAGCGACCTTGAGCTCCTCTACGACGCGCTCGTTCTCGGCCTGGGCACGTTCGAGTCGCTCGGTGACGTCGGCGGCGTGCATTCGGCGTCCTCGGACGGCTTCGCCCAGCAGCATGATCGCGGCGAAGAAGCCGGTGTCTCTCAAGACCTCGTTGAGTACGTCGGTAACGGGTGCGTTGGTCGCGGTCAACTGGTAGATGAGTGGACCCACCGTGTAGAAGAGACTGATGACGATGGGCCATCGCAAATGACCGGCCGCTGCGGCAGTGAAAATCTGCACTGTCAGGGGAAGGGCCGGCACGAAACCGGGGTAATCGAGCCAGTTGTAGACGGTGAAAACGGCGGTCGCCGCGACGAGCGTTCCGACGGGCCAGCGGCGCCGCATCAGCAGGGTCATAGCCATCACGACGCCGAACGCGTAAGCAAGATAGTCGGGCGGGACGGAGTCCCGATCGACGGTTGCCGATGAGATTGTGATGATGTTTACGGCGGCGACAACGACCACAAGCGCCGCGTCGAGCAGCACGCGCCGAGCATCTT
>OCZV010000291.1_pt1 | contig 18129 bp, 21 predicted proteins | sample 1539051 | NCBI WGS metagenome assembly OCZV01 (sample SAMEA3113581, study PRJEB22503) | soil metagenome
TTTTCAAGCACAGATTGATCATTTATGGTGCGAATAACATCTCCAAAAGATGCGTAGTCGCAGTCTACATTAATGGTGTTTTCTACTGCGTCATAGTCTATACATTGTGTCCCTTCTTCAAAGTCAAAGAAGGGGGGTTGTTGATAGGATGAGCTGGTCATAGAGAAAAAGAGAGCTGCCACTGCTGCGGTGGCAAAAGATAGTTTAGGAATACTCATCATGATGTGCTTCTTTTTGGTGCGTGTATAAGGTTTATAAATTTAAACGCCTCACTCTATTGTTTTTAACACAAGAACAAACTAAAATAGTTCCAAAGAATGTCATCATATGTAAAGCCCCTTTACAATATCTTTCAGTGATGGCATTTGTCAAAGAGGAACTGCTAATGTTGTAATGAGTATGTATCTCTATTGGACATTATTTCTATGCGTTGCATCTGATAGGAGATAATGATAGTGAGCATATTTGGTTGTTGCTGTAAACTTTTTACGGACAACTTACAATTTTAAGATGTATCTCTAACTTATACTACAACACCTCTTTACAATGTGATACGAGAAACTTCTTCTAAATAATTTCTCATAATAGCAACATAACAAATAGTGTGGCTCTAAAGAGAAAACCATTACAATTAGCCGTCACCCATCAATCATAAGGAACCCATTAAGCGGCAAGAGCAGATCCGAAATACGTATGAAGATACATCAGCTAGACAAAAGAGCATATAAAAGTGCAGATAAAGGCATTATTATTGATGCATCTAATGCTGTGGACTGGATACAAGCAGAGTAGATGATGTGACTTTAAGCAAGCTAATCCATACGTAGTCATCAAGCTAGGTTAACATATTAGCGACATCAATAATGCTCATTTTTCAAAAATGAAATGCACCAGCTATCTTTGTAGGTGCATCACTTTATTTGTCTTTAAGTTGTTTTGCTGTGATTGTTTATTGTATGCTGTCTAAGTTCTCCTCTAGATGCAAAGGACTTGTTAGATTTCGCATGAAAAGCTAGCAGATACACCAGGAGTTGATTCCTCAGACTCACTTTTGAGAGAGGCTCCAGTACCAGCTCCTCTATCAGAAGAATCACCATGCATCTCTTTTTTATTTGGCATCCATAGCGAACATAATCCATGAGGAGCTATAACCCCTGATGAGTGTCCCAGTATATCCCTACCTTCATCTGTTACCATAGCACAATGGTGTGGTTTGACAAAATATATACAGTTATAACAGAAGTACCCTTTATGAGGGTCAGAGTCTTTAAACTCTTCTACTTCTATATAGCGTGCAGCAATCTTCGGCAGCTTTTTTTGTTGCGTTGCTTCTTGTGGTATATTCTGAGTTGACTTAAAACTCTCAGATTCTCTTGATACAGGGTGTGTGTTAGACAACAAGTTATAAAATATTAACTAGCATGATGGCTGGAATATTACAATAAACTAGAGATGGAGACAATTTGAAAAATAGCTTCAAATTTGCCGAAACTGTCATTTCTGTTAGTGTTGTCTACTCCGTAGGTTAAGTTGTTGTATTATCACTGCTAGTAATCAAATTATTATCATTATTATCATTGTATATTTCTAAAGCCTTTGCTATTTTCTTTCCATCGTCTGTTCTTTTCAAAAGAAAGTTTAATTCCTCGATTCCAAGTGAATGTTCTTCTCTTGAGCCATCTGCATTTTCAAATCGTAATATTAATTCGTTTTTCATAGGGCTTTTTTCCTTCAACTTCCTTATAATTAGCGAATAGTGTTTGGCAGTAATTTCTAAAAATATAATCACCAAGCTTGGATCGTATGCTACGATGTTGCTGTTGCCTAGGCTTATAGAACTTTTACTTTCGTCTACTACCAGAGCATCTTTATCATCAACTCTGATTGAAGATAACTTGCTGTACAATGCTAAATGGGATGGTTCATGATGTAGTATGAGCTCAATCTTATCAAGAATAGCTCTGCCAAGAAGCAGTATCTCTGGAATATCAGTAGCTTCAGCTATATCTTTGATTCCCAATATGTCTTGTACTTTTCCTTGGTCACTTGAAGTAAAATCAATTTTTGGCAGTTTATTATACTCCAGATAATGTGTTGTAGGCTTTGCAGAAATGCCTGCAGCATTTGCAGCAGCAGTAGTAGTAGTAGTCTTACCATCGTGGTGGTTTAGTTCTGATATTCTGTATCTGATCTGTATCAAATTATCATCTGGTTTGGATGGGTTATCTGCAAGCACTACCAAAAGATTCTCTTTACCATCGGTGTTTGCAGAGTATAGATAGTAATCTTCAACATTTACAAACTTTGGCGCTCTCTGAATCTTTGCCTCTTTGTCAAGCCCTGGCAAAAAATCAAGGGATTTTTTTAGTTTTTTAGTTATTGGAGTCTTTAGGCCCACGGGTATCATTGTATCCTTCAAACCAAAGTCTGATACCTTTCTTCTTTGGTTCCAAAATTCAATTTCTGTGCTCCTGACTGAAAGAGAATAAGAGAGAGAGGGACTATTCTCGGATAAACTGAAACTATTTGGTGGCAATGTGTTTATCAGTAAAATATTGTAGCGTTTACTGTCCCCAAATGTATCGTCAATAGATATCTTCAATCCCTTTTGAAGATTCGATGTCATAATGTAAGGTAATTTTTCATAGCCCTTTGAAATTAATTCATTCAAAGGTTCTAATGCACTACTCAAAGACCCTTCAATCCTTGAATAAATGTATCTTCGATAACTATCAGATTGTTTGAGAAATACCTCACGAGAATGAATAATATTACTTCTCAGGGTACTACTTGCTATTACAAATGGATCAGCTTCGCTTGGAATGGAATATCGTTCTCTTAATGGCTCATTATACCTGATACCAAAATTGCCAAAGATATCTACAAGGGCGCTGGCTAATTGATCTATCTTGGAGACTATTTCGGATTCCAAAGACTCTGCATTAGCAAGTACTGATCTGAGATGTTCAAAGTCATTGTGCGCTTGGAAAATGATATTTGAAAGACTAGAAAAATCCTTGATTTGAGATAAGAAATCTATGTTTTGCTCTAAGGGAGTATAATCAGCATAAAGATATCTTCCTCCTTTTCGAAAGCTACTGCCATCACCTTCTCCTGTTTTCATGTTATTATTTTGCTATCAAGTATGAATATATCCATTTCAAGGATATAAATCAAATATTGAAATAGAGAAGTAGGGGACGATAGATAGATCACTTGATGAGAGTTGGTATATAATGCCTAATAATAAACTCGGCGTCTGTTGGATAGTGATAACGTCACGAGGTCAAATTCCACATAAATCTGCTTTCTCATATTTTATACCCCTACCAATTGTTCCCTGATCTCGAAAGCAACCTTTTTTTTATGAATGATCTGATATCTTCTGAAAGCTGACCTATTCCCTGGGTCATATCCGACCTCAATTATCTTCCTGAATGTTTCAAGGTGCGAATTAGCGATTATTGTTCCAATGCCTAATTGTTTCTGTCTTATCTGGTGTGCTATCTTTCGGGGTAGATTGCAGACAAAAATCTTACTGTGCGCTCTTATGAGGACTCTATCTGCATTATTCAGTATTACAGACTCTCTATAAATTGTCTTTTTATTTTCTCTTTGTTCTACTATATTGACCCTTACTGCAGAGCCTGTGAGTATACTCAAAACCTGCTCTAAGTTACCCGTCTCTGCCAGCAGAGTCTTTTGAGCTAGCCCAAGCTTGATCCCAGATCTTCGTTCAAGTTCAAAAATGTTTTGCAGCATGTAGCTTCCAAAGTCGCATTTTTTCAGAACTACACCTGCCACAATATTGACTGATAGGGAAGAAGTGTTATGAAAAGATTATCCTATACACAAGCATGGATAGGGCAAACGTTATCGTGCCAACACTGATAGCCTTGAGGCCATTCTCAAGCCTCTTGGTCCTAGCAGAGTTGTTGCCATTTGTCTTCTTTAACTGCTTATAGGGTCTAGACATCCTGATCTCGGCATAGCTGGCAAATCCTGTCAAGCCTGCTGCCGTTAATGCGAGGATGCTAATTGAATTTGCCTGTATGATGTATCCTGCCAACAGTGGCAAAGATCCCCATGATACTGCGAACCAAAAGTCATTGTGGAATAGGCCGCCCCATATTTCATAGTTATATGTAAACAAAAAGAAGCCTTCAAGCACTGCAATGACTGCCAGGAGTGGAACAAAGAATGTAATGTAATAGAGTCCGATTGCATATGCAGCTGTAAGCGTTGCTATCATCATCGTCAACAGCTGCATTTTAGTAAAGTAGCTGCCCCACGGTTTGGTTTTTTTTGACCCAAGACTATCCGCTACGTGAGCGGAGATTCCGAGTGCAAGTGTGTAAATCAATGCAATTGCACAGACCCTGTCCCATGCTATCTCACCAACAAGCATTGAGCCAATAATGGCAAATGAAACACACATGCCAGTATAGGGCAGAAACAGCAAGCCAACAAAGACGCGAAATCTTTTAGGTCCAAACTTGGGCACGAACCATTCATTTAGGCGTGTCTCATTCTCTGCACTCATGGCCTTTCAGCAGAGACGATAGCAGAGGTACGGGCGGTGTAGAATCTGCAATTGACATTATGAAATCTTCTACTCCTAAGAGCATATATTGTCTGATCAACCCAGTCTGATTTTTTTATGACATCATCTAGCTGCCCAAAAACAACCTTCCATGATGTAACAAACCTTCCTGCTAGTCTGAGCAATTCAAAATACATGTGCCATAGATTGCATATAAGCCCTCTAGGATAAGTAAAATCATGAAATACCACAATACCACCGGGTTTGAGCACTCTCCAGCATTCGTCAATTACCTTTTGGATATCGACGTATTTAGCGAGATAGGAGGATACCATCGCGTCAAAGGATTCATCCCTGTAGGGCAGGACTTCGGCTGTGCCCTGCGCTATGGGCATCTTCAGCTTACGTTTCAAGGTGAGGAGGTATTCAAATGTGAGGTCGATTCCTGCCACGCTTTTGCCTCTCTCTGCTAACATTGAGGATAGAATGCCAGTTCCGCATGCAAGCTCTAGAATATGGCTACGGTGGCTGACTGCCCTTATTATCTGATGTTTCCAGGCAATGTCCTGTCCAAACGTCGCCAGTCGCGAGATTAGGTCATAGCTGTCGGCGTTAATACTAGTAAAGAAGCGCATTGCCTGAGCGTGACCCTCGTGAACCAGCATTATCAGTGCTATTAGTCTCTCACCTACTTTTTTATGTATTGAAAAGTAAATCAATCCCTTTGGGGCAATAGAACTTTGATTGTATTTTGTAAACTGGCAGCGGGAGGTGTCAGTGGAGGAGCGAAATGGCCAGAAGGTCATAGTGAAGAGAAACAAGCCCACAAAACAGTTTCACGAGTTTCTCATAATCTATGCTTACTCGCTTATTTCGATGCTGCTCTTCCACCCGTCTGCTCCACTTACGTTTAGCGAAATAATTAGAAATGAAGGTTACGAGATGAGAAAGAACCTAAAAAAGATCGGAATATCTACGCCGATGCTGCTTTCGATGTCTGATACAGACCTAATAGAGGAATATATTGAGGGTGGTGACATTTACAGGGCACTTGCTTCCGATGGCAACGTTATGCTTGCATACAAGGCTGGGTCCATTACAGGCAAAGCTCATCAAGCCGGCTATACCTTCGTAGACAACAAAGCACAAAACTACCTTGCAAGGGGTGAGTCTGTTATAAGAACTGACCTAGGCTTTATGAGAAAAACTAATTCGCACTACTCAAAAAGCATGGATATAGGGTCGTTCCTTGCAAGTGTAATGGACTTGGATAGGTACGGTGAAATCGCCAAGTCGTTTCATGACGGCTACATGTCAGAGGCAGGCAGCGAGTTCCCATATCTATCAATAGTCATACGTAACGTTCTGTCAGCTGGCTTTTCATCTAGCAGCAAGACAACGCTCAGGAACATGCTGCTAGATTCCAGGAACTTGATCGGTCTCTAGATTGGAGGAAGCTCTGCTTTCTTGTCAAAGCCGCCTGAGCCAAACTTGCAGTAAAAGCACTGGTCAGACTGCATGTAGGTTAGCTTTTGTATCGATATTGCCCCCAGCCTGACCGCTACCTTTGTCATGAGGCGGTACTTGAAAGGCATAGATGGAATCACTTCCTTGAAGTAAACTTCATAGTGGTCAGGACAGAACTTAAGGGTCACCTGAGCCTTCTGGCGGAACTCTGGCGAGGTCTCTTTGTTATTTTCGCTCATTGTCTTGGCTACATTAATCTGTTCCCTAATGTATTCATGCTTGGGACATGGGCAGTCCTTTCCGCCTGGATGCTTATAGGCAGGAGTATTTTTCCAGTCAAAGCCTGGAAAATTCTTTTCAAAATCATCCATCGCTAGCGTATACTATGTATTCTACTCTTATAAAGATGTAGGACAATCTGCAGTTGTATAAAGGGTAAGTAATGCTAAAATGAATACTGATTACGTCTACATAGAATCACAGAATGACAAAAAATATATTTTTGATGTTATTACACTCCGTAAGCGACGTGGTACGAGACAGTGACAGTGGTGGCAGTGCTATATTGACAGCAACAGCCACAAATAGCAATTCTGGCGACGACGACTTAGATCCTAACCGCAAGACTTTGCTGGAATTTAAGAGGGCTGTTCAAGAAGAGCAGAAGACAGGTGACAAGAGGATAGAAGAGATAAATAACAAGCTTGACAGTATCAAGAAGCAGATAGATGAAGAGAGAGCCCAGCTTGATGATTTTCGCTCCAAGTTAAAGCAGGTTAACGAGGAAAAGGACATTGAATATCCAAAATTTGTAGAGCTACGAGAGAGCCTTATGAAGGCCAAGAACCAGATGAAGAGCCTAGATGACAAAGTTGGCCCTGTAGCAGCTAAGTTGAGAAAGGAGCGGAGCGACATGCACAACCTTCAGAAGGCACTTGAGCAGATAGAGAGAGACATCCAGACTAAGAAACTTTCCAAGGATGAAGAGCGCAAACTTGTTGCCCGGTCCAAGGAAATTGCAACCAAGCTGCATACGCTGAAAATGATTCATAAGAAAGAAGATCATTATCGCACTATCTCAGCACAGTATGATCAGCTAAAGGATCAGGTCAAAAGGATTTTTAAGCTAAAAGAGGAATACGGTACCAAAATAGGCAAGCTAAAGGAAAGCCTCGACAACCTGATAAACCTCCGGGAAGGCCTTTATGAGGAGCGTAGGCAGGTAATTCACACAGTGAGAGAAGCTGCTGCCAAGCTGGAAATGATAGAGACTCAACTGAACGCCATTGCTTTCAAAAAGTCGCGCATGCAGGCCGCAGAATATCGGCACAAGAAGCAGAAGGAAATGGGAGAGAGGCGAGCAGCACGGCAGGAAGCAATACAAGAGCGCGCAAAGCGCGACAAGGAGTACCAAGAGCGCCGTGATGCCTTGAAAGAAGTGGCGCTCAAAAAGATGACTACTGGTAAAAAACTTACATTTGATGAAATGAAGTTGATATTTGGTGATGCAGGCTCTGACTGAGATACGTTTTTTTGATAGACAATTGTAACCTGCCTTTGGATATGTCCGATAGGATCGAGTACAGCGGCAAGGTTTATGTCTATAATAGTGGTATGCCTGCAGGCCATATTCAGCTCACAAAGGAGAGGCTGAGCGAATATGGAGTGAATGAAAATGACATTGAAGTTATCGAAGTTCCTGAAGGTGTGCCTGAAGGATCTGTAATGGTGACAGTATGGCCCCATTATTTGTCGGTTGCAAGGGTCAAGCGAGTGCGCGAGGGCTCAATCTATGCACCTCAGCTATTTAACATACAGTTATGATCTAAAACATTAAATCTTCTGTAAACCCATTCTAGTAGGATGCTGACATTCTTTTGTAAGCGTAATCGCCACGATGACTGTCCTGGCGATTGGCCAGTAGGCAATGTATGCGGGCCTGATCATGATTGCTCATTTGACTTGGAGAGGGTCAAGTGCCAGTGCACGTGCCATAAAGGAAACTAACTTTTACACTTTCTTCAAGGTACTTCGCTTTACCTTCTCTTGTAAGAGCATTATTGCTTGGATTAGTGTTTCAGGGCGAGGAGGGCAACAGGAACATAGACATCAGCTGGCAGTATATTATCTACTCTTGGCAGAACATTGTATGAGTCAAAGTACAACCCTCCAGTAATAGCGCAGGCGCCCATAGCTACCACATATTTTGGTTCAGGCATTTGGTCATAGACAACCCTTAGGCGAGGTGCACTCTCTCATATGAGAAGCTGTTGCTTTAATGCATTCTTTTTCCTGGTCGGTGCTTGATCCTGTGTTGTTATTGCAGGTTTATCGCAGTACTGATTTAACGCAACCTTTAATTGAGCTTGTACACTTTTTTGATGTGGAAAAAGGCAATCAAATGCTAGGCTTCTCTTCATTTCTCTCTCAGCTTAACGGTTTGTTTGGAGGAGAAGGACTAGATCCTAGCAGCCCATGGATGTGGGTTTCTGTTATCTCACTTGCCATAATCCCATTTTTCCTGATGTATGCCCAAAAGCTTCAATCGCGTGTAATCATAGGAGAAATATCAAAATCACTTGCCAAATTAAAAACGATGAGGGAAAATGCAAGGAAGGAAGCGATCGACTACGTCAAGACCGCGATAAAGATATCTTCTTCACCAAGCGATCCAGCAATCGGAGTTGATAGGTTCTTGGAATATTTTACAATCCTGCCTGTTGACCTTGACCCAACTGGGTTGGTGCGCAAGCTGGATCATGTCATGCGAACTCGAGACGACAGGGTCCGCGCAGAGATCAAGAAATTGTGTTATGGTGCAGGCGACAAAGAAATTTCAAAGATAGAAAACATTCTTGAGGCTGCAACTGCTCTGAACCTTATCTACAAAGTTGTAAGGCACTATTATCTAATGGGCAAGCGCACTACGAGTATGTTCGTTCTTGTCCAGCTTCAAATGGTCATGCCTCTCCTGCTTGAAGAAGCTGAAGCACTACAAAAAGCCATAAGCGCGTTCAAGCGCGGCCAGCCAATAGGCGACGGAATAGGGCCTATGGTTGTTGGTAAAATGATGGTTGGAAAGGAAAAGAAGCTTGCAGCAAAGGAAACAATATACAGTGAGGATGAATACAAGGGCAGAAAGCTATATCTTCTTAAGGCGGAAGGGCCTGCTGGAACCGTCGGAAGACCAGGCGAAGCGATAACCAGACTTGTAGGCGACATGGGGATCAAGATAGATACAGTCATTATGATAGATGCAGCGCTTAAGCTGGAAGGCGAAAAGACTGGCGACGTGGCAGAAGGGATTGGCGCTGCTATAGGCGGCATAGGTGTGGAAAAGTACCAAGTAGAAGAAGTGGCAACCCGCTTTAATATCCCCCTATATGCAGTTATTGTCAAGCAGTCCGTGCAGGATGCAATCACAATCATGCGCAAGGAAATAGCGGATGCGTTTGAAAAGGTGACAAATACTGTTTATTCAGTTATTGAAGACAGGACATCTGAGGGCCAGGCAGTCATGGTAATAGGCATTGGAAATACAATAGGAGTCGGGCAATAATAGCAATGCTGTTTGGCAAAAAGAAGGAGATCACACCAGAAATATACTCCGAAGACTTCTGTCAATCGTGCAACGAAAAAACCAAGCGCCGCTATGAAGAAGGAGATTACGTCTATGGCTCTGGCTTGCAATGTAAGAAGTGTATGTCTTCCAACACAGTGGTAACTGCAATCTATGGCGAGTATCCAGAAGAAGACACAAGAGCTAAAGCGTGATAATGTTCACACTTGATTCTGTAGGAATTAAAGTATGCTCTGCTTGAACGACTATTTTGCTGTGTCCTTCAACAAGTATAGGGTATGCATGCACGTTCTTTTTCCTGATCAACATATCTGCAAGTCTACGTAGATCCTTTTCATCATACTTGTCAGTAAGCCATCGCAGCGCAAATGGGAGGGTTTTGTAGCGACTCCAGATGAGATCTAAAAGATCGTCTGCTTCCTTGTTCTTCACGGGCTTGCGGGAGGTTACACCAAAGATGTTCTTTGTCTTGCCTTCATAAACAACCCCTTGGCCATCTCTTGTCGTGATGAATGGCTCAATCGCATACGCTTCATTTGTCAGAAGAGAAAATGAAGACCCTCTCGTCCAGATGTTGGGTATGGACTTGCCGGCGTGAATCGTGTATTGCTGAAGTGAGTGGCCGCTCAGATTCTGTATTGGCTTAAAGCCAAACTTTGTTATCGTAGCTTCTATGACTCTGCCTATGTCGCTTGCCTTAGTGTTTGCCCTTGCAATTCTTACCGCCTCGCCGAGAGCCATTTCGGCTGTACTGGCAAGCGCTTCATATTTTGGGTCATAGCAGACTGTGACAGCTGTATCCGCTATATAACCATCAATGTGGACGCCAATATCTATCTTAAGCACATCTCCTTCTTTGACCAAGGTATCATCATTTGGCTCTGCGGTATAGTGCGCGGCTGTCTCATTGAGGCTTGTGTTAACTGGAAATGCCGGCTCGGCATTTAGACTGCGGATTTGTGCCTCAACTGATTCACAGATCTCAAAGAGCGTCAATCCTACGTGGTATTTTTTGCGTGCAGTCTCCCTCACCTCTGCTGCTATCTTGCCGGCCTGTAGATAGCATCCAAGATTCATCTTGTTCTGCTTTTGTATTACCGTTCCTATATAGAGATTGTGCGGCAGACTGACTGCAAAATGACCGCTCGACATTACGTCACGATTGCGACTTCTATATACATGTCATGAGCCAGTAGAACAATACTTGCAGTCTGTCTATAGACTAGGACCACAATAGAGTAAGAGCATAATATGAAGTCCTATGAGGCCGGAAATATTCTTCAACAGGATAGAAATCGAAACACTCTATATGCCTAAATTCAACTCTCCAAGTTGGAGCAGCTAAATATGCCTTTCCTCATTAAGAACTGATTCCTAAACTCGGCCCGGTAAGATAAAAGGGTAGAGGAAAAGAGAGATAGATATGTGCTCCTTACCTATCAGCAATATGTTAGTACTTGTGTTAGCTACTTTCTGACATCCTGTGCATTTTATTATAATGTTGCAAGTATTCGCGCTCCGTCGAAAATACAATATTGCATTTGCTGCACATCACTGGTTCACCATGCTCTTCATTGCCAGGCATGACAAATTTTATCTTTCTCACGAGATATATCTCTATATAATGGTTCATCTAAAGCCGTCAGTTCCATAAGCTTTGACTAGGGCATCAAGTTCTAGCGTAGTTATAGGAAGCTGTTCATTTGTTTCCCAGAAGTCAAAGTGAGGCGACATCAAATATCCCTTTTGCAATTGCATGTGGCCAAGGCCAAGCACATGGCCTACTTCATGCACTGCAGAGTTCCTGAAGGCATATGAGGGCAGGTTTATTTCGGTCTTGCCGTCGCCATGTAGTACAAGTGGCGAAAGATAGATTCGTAAATCAAAGTTGTTGTTCTCCTCCTGCCCACCGGCTCCATCCTTGAATGTCATAGATGTATATGCGCCTGTCTGTGCAGGATAATCTGGAAAATCGCTATATTTGTCATAAATGTATATCTTGATGTCACATGATTCAAGCTCTGCATCAGATTCGACAAACCTTGCGGTAATGTTCCAGTCTTCTTGGTTGCCTGTGTATTCCTGCAGCGCCTGCCGCCACTTTTGCACGGACAGCTTTGTCCACACATAGTATGCATTGTCAACACCGTCTTCCTTGTATACGCAGCTCTCTATGTCGTCTTTATCCCAGCTGTGCCTTGTCATAGGAACAAAAGTCTCTGTAAAGTCAGTCTGCTCAGAGTAATACTTTGCAGCCAATCCTGGCGAAAAATTAAAGGCAATAAGAAGAAACACTACTGCTATCAGTGCAAGAAGCGACAGTTTCTTGCACATTTTTTTCAGACGACTACTTTTTCGTCCTTGTCCAATGTAGCGATGTTGAATGCCTGCTCTATTGTTGACACAAATATCACGCCGTCTCCGTGCTCGCCGGTTCTTGCAGACTCGATGACTGCATGCACCACTCTGTCTACCTGATCGTCTGGAAGTACTATCTCAAACTTCACTCTAGGCAGTAGATCGTATGCTACTGGCTGACCTCTCCATTGCAAGTGGAGTTCACGCTGCTTACTCCACCCTGATACTGTAGAAATTGTCATGCCCCCAATTTTCATCTGTCTGAGCTTTTCCTTCACAACAGGCATCCTTTCAGACCTGATCATGGCTTCTACTTTCTTCATCTATATAGCATTGAGTGTGTCATGTACCATAAATTGTTATTGTTCTATAGTTATTTTTATTAAAAATGCTTTATAAATTGCCATAATAGAGGTAAGCCATTTGAGAAATAAGAAATTCGTCCTTGATACTAGCATCATCATAGACGGCGAAATAACAAAGATGCTTGAAGCCGGTAATATAGAGCAAGAGAGCGACATTATTATCCCTCTGGCAGTTCTAGATGAGCTCCAGTCTCAGGCATCCACCAACAAAGAGCACGGCTTTGTAGGGCTTGAAGAGATAAAGAAAATGAGGGAGCTCTGTACTGCAAAAAACATCAGCCTCCGTTTTGTGGGTCAGCGGCCTGACCTGGATGACATCAGGCTTGCAAAGCATGGCAGGATAGACGCAATAATCAAAGATGTTGCAATGCACGAATCTGCCACGCTCATCACGGCTGATTATGTCCAGGCGCTGGTCGCAGAAGCGCAGGGCATCAAGGCAATGCATATTCGGACACCGACTAAGACGACTGACCTAGAATTTGAAAGATATTTTGACGACGCTACAATGAGCGTTCACCTAAAGGAAGGAACATTTCCAATGGCAAAGAGAGGAAAGCCAGGTAACTTCCAGCTTGTCAAAATAAGCCAAGAAAAGAGCACCTATCATCAGCTGTTAAACATAATCAGGGAAGTATCTGAAGCAAGCAGGGTTACAGGCACGGGCTCTGTGGAAATAAGCAGGAGTGGTGCTACCGTTCTTCAGTTTGGCAACTTCAGGATTGCAATAACAAGGCCGCCGTTTTCTGACGGACTAGAAGTGACAATAGTCAGACCAATCATTCGACTTGAACTTGAAGATTACAATGCAAGCAACAAACTGATGGATCGACTTTCCGGCAAGGCAGAGGGGGTAGTAATAGCTGGTCCGCCGGGATCTGGTAAGAGCACGCTTGCAAGCAGTGTTGCACAATTCTATACCAAACGAGGCAAGATAGTCAAGACCTTTGAATCACCGCGTGACCTACAGGTGCCTGATGAAGTGACGCAGTATGGTCCCCTTGAGGGCAGCTTTGAAAAAGCAGTAGATATTTTGCTCTTAGTAAGGCCCGACTACACCATTTTTGATGAAGTAAGAAGGGCGCAAGACTTTGAAGTGTTTGCAGACATGAGGCTTGCCGGCGTAGGTATGGTGGGTGTAGTGCATGCGAGCAGCCCACTTGACGCAATCCAGCGCTTCATGGGTCGAGTCGAGCTTGGCATGGTTCCTCATATCTTGGACACAATAATCTTTGTGCGGGAGGGCAGTATAAAGAAGGTCTATGAATTGACCCTGACCGTTAAGGTGCCAAGTGGTATGACTGAGGCGGACCTTGCAAGGCCTTTGGTTGAAGTACGCGACTTTGAGTCAGGCGTAATAGAATACGAAATCTACACGTTTGGAGATGAAAACGTCGTAGTGCCAGTATTGAAGCTGGCCAAGGGCGGACGGATGGAAAGTGGCGTTCACAAGCTGGCTCAGTCCAAGATAATGGACATTGTGCGCAGGTTTGATCCAAGCGCCGAAGTAAACGTTATTTCTGATAACAAGGTGCAGATAAGAGTCAGCAAGGAAGCGGCACCTAGGGTAATAGGCAAAGGCGGTTCCACCGTTTCTGAGTTGGAGGAAATGCTGGGTGTCAAGATAGACGTTGAAGCCAAGACTCCTACTCTAGGCAAAGAAATTGAGTTTGATATAAGCGAAACAAGCTCCTCCATTAATATTCTAGTCCATGATGATGTTATTGGTCATACGGTCGATGTGTATGTTGAAGATGAGTACATTTTGAGCAGCCAGGTAGGCAAGAAGGCTAGAGTAAAGATAGACAAGCGAAGCGAATCTGGAAAGAAGATCCTAAACGCAATAATTGCAGGACAAGAAGAGATCAAGGTATTCATTAGCAGACGTTAGCCAATACCTTTGATTCCCTGGTTCTTGACGAGCCTGATGAATTCTTCAAGTTTTTTGAGGGTCTCCGGATGCAGATGGTGTTCGATACCCTCGGCGTCTCGGTTGGCGGTATCTTCATCTACTCCGATCATCTTTAGAAAGTCAGCCAAAATACCATGTCTGTCATGCATATTCTTTGCAACAGCCACCCCAGATTCTGTGAGGCTTATACCGCGGTACCTCTCGTAGTTTACATGGCCGCTCTCATTCAGCCTTTGAAGCATTTTGGTCACGCTGGGTGAGCTGACGTTGAGGTAATCAGAGATATCCACTGTAGTGGCATAGCCCTTCTGGGTTATCAACTCATAAATGACTTCAAGGTAATCCTCCATACGGGTCGTCCTGCCAATCTTTTGAACGTTGTGAGCATCACGTATGAACTCGAGGCGACTCCCGCCCCCTGTTATATTGCCGGCCTTGTCCTTTAATTTCATTGTCAATTGCATTATCTCCGAGACTTATATATCAATAAATACTATATAGCACTGTTAAAAAATCTTACAGCATATTGAACTTAGCTATATCGACTTCGCAGCTCCATTCTATGCTTGAAGATAAAAACCTTCTCATAGTAGATGCTAGGTCATTCTCAAGCTATGGGGAGTCGCACATACCCCGCGCAGTCAACATTGACCTCATGCAATTTCACTGGATCGATACCTCAAGATCAGGCATCGTACAATTTAACAGGCAAAGCAAACTTTTACTCTCAAACATTGGAGTTTCAAAAGATAAGTTTGTTGTCTTCTATGATGATGTCTCGGGCATATCCGCCGCAAGAGGCGTCTGGCTCTTACTTTATTTTTCCCATAAAAAAGTCGCAATGCTAGACGGAGGACTCAAGAAGTGGAAGGCAGAAGGGTACAGGACAGAGACTAAGACTAATCCATTTGTGCATTCAAATTTCAATGGAGAGCCAAACCCCAAGGTTCTTGCTGACTTTGTCCACATAAACTCAGTTATCAAGAGCAAAAGGTCATTCATAATTGATGCTCGCTCAAAAGAGGAGTACAATGGCTCAGCGGTCAGGGCAGCGCATGCAGGTCATATTCCTACTGCAATCAATATTGACTGGAATGATAACCTAGATCATGGACGTGATGGCGTTTTCAAGAGTCATGATAAGCTGGAGCAGATGTATAATAATATTCCAAAGGATGCAGAAGTAATAACGTACTGCCAAGGGGGTTATCGCGCTGCAAATAGTTTCGTCGTGCTCAAGATGCTTGGCTACAAGAATGTGCGAATGTACCTTGGCTCTTGGGGTGAATGGGGCAACAGACTGGACCTGCCAATAGAAAAAATGGCTAGTGGTAAATAAAATCCGAGCTTACTCTGAGCAGTTTCTTGTTCCTTAGAAAATAGCAGCTGGTCAGGCCGTATTTTTGTGCCAGTTTAAGTACAAAGAGCTGCATAAAAAACGTAGATTCTAGCAGCAATTCAATTCCTGTGCTTTTGAATCCGACATGCACTGAAGAGAAGCCTTCTTCATTCAATCTTTTACTTAACTCCCTATTGTTGTCATCAGCATCTCCTCCTAGCACTATTACCTGATCAGTATTTTTGATACTAAATAATGGAGAATGGCAAAACTCTTCGGCGGGATAGGCCATAGCTTTTGCACCGAATATTTCATTAAACTTGAGTGCACCATACAATGCAATTGCATGCAGCTGACTATTGCCAAGTATGAAATAGCTTGTATTACTACTATTGCTTTTGTCATCAAATTTGCTGATTGCTTGCTTTGCCTGTTTTTCAGCACAGTTGTACATTTTTCTAATATTGGATCGTAGCTGTAGCTCTGTAGAAAGTGAGATGCATTTGATCATGCTTAGTGTAAAGCTGATAGTTCCAGCAGTAGTGACACCTGTACTTTTATACTTGAGCTCAATTGTCTGATCGCATGATTTTGCCAGTCTGCTTGATGATCTTGCAGTAAGAGCAGAAATAGTGCCGACTCCGTGTTTCTTGGCAATTTTGGCTGCAACAATATTGGCCTGGGTATTGCCTGAAATGGAAACAATAATCAAATTGCGCCTTTTTACCAATAAATGGTTCTTGATTATGTCGATAGGAGAGCAGCAAATCGCGTAGCTACCAGAATAATATTGTGCTGCTAGTCCAGCAATATAGGAATCGCCTGAGCCAACAAACAAGCAATTATTGACAGGCGACGATAGCTCAAGTTTGTGAAGGTCTTGAACTTGGTATTCTATTTCTGCTTGCATAGCCTCTATGGCATTCATGTCATCAGAGAATCAAATGTTCTTTAAAAGTTTGAAAGGTTACCTAGTTCCTTTATTATTATTATCATCATCATCAACATCTTCTATTCTCCTTGTGCTTCAATTACAATCATAGTTAATGTCGAACGCACTCTATCTATTCTTCTAACATCCCTAGTTATTGTTTCTCTTAGTTTATCCATAGAATCTGAGCTTATTCTAGCAATTATATCGTAAACGCCATATACACCTGATACTTCAACGGCTTCCGGCAATTTTCTTATTTCTCGAATTATTTCCTCTTCAGAACCCAAGTCGCAATTGATAAGAACATATGCTGTTGGCATGGATTATGGTTGATTTGGTTGTATTATTAAAATTTCTGCTTCGACAGCTTTTTAGCCTTGATATAGTCTACAAAGTAGAACAGGTATGCTCGCTCATTTATTTTGAGAACCCATGGGATAAATGATTCATTCTTGCTACTCTTTTCCCCTATTTCAAAGCCTGAATTTTCCAAAAGCCTGCGGAAAGATTGTGCATCGTAGATCTTTTCCGCTGGTGGGTCGCGGTTATAATCATACGGATCAGCAATTATCATATCGGCATGCGGCTTAAGTAGCCAGTGTATTGACGCCAGAAGCTTTTCCGGATCCACAAGCTCAAGCAGGTTCAATGCAAGTATCAGGTCAAACTTGCTGGGGTTGAATGGTGTGTTCAGTAAGTCAGATACACAAAACTCAACATTTCCACGTTTTAATTCGTACATCTTTTTTCTAGCTTCGCGGATGAATGAGAAGGAGATGTCTATGCCAATTGCAAACGCATACTTTTGCGCAAGGAGCATAGTACTATAGCCCATTGAACATGCTATGTCAAGTGCAACCCCATCCATCTTGGGGTTGATGCTGTGCACTATCCTGTTGTAAACTTCATTTGGCTTCAATCGCCATCGGAGTGATTTGAGCAACCTATCTTCTATAGAATGCTCATACTGAGTCCACCTGTAAGGGACGAACCAGCTGCCTCCCTCTTCATATCTGTCGTTTGATATAGAGCCCGGCGAAAGTCTTGATCCACTCTCCTTCAAAAACTGCTTCATCTCTTTTGTCCTGCTGTCCAGAAGCCACCTTCCGTACATCTGCGGTCGGCCTGCGGCATAGGAAAAGAAGTCCTTGACTACTATTGCCACGCCCTGTATTATTGGGTATCTTATGCCACACCCTTTGCATCTCAGAAATCCTTCCATACACTCGTTTGCCCCATCCATTTCAAGGCTCTCAAGGTGGAGGCGCAACTGCTTGTCGGTGTGCTGGAGACAGACTAGGTGAGGCGCAAACTGGATCTTCATGCTTGCATATCACAGGGGCGCCTCCGTATATAAAATCAGAGAAGCCCGTCTTCATGTAGCTTGTCAAGCAATGGAGATAGAAAGTCGCGGACCTCCTTTTCGCCTAGACTAAACGTTTCAACGATCTCAAGAGCTATTGAGAGCATGTTGCGATCTTCCCTTGCAGTATACGCTGCAGAATCTGCAATATTGAATGGTTCAGCGTTATCTTGCAACCACTCTTTCCACCTGTTGGTTCTCTCTGCGTTTGCATGAAGTGAAGAAATAACATAGTCAATGTCCATTCCTTCATTGTTATCAAGCAAGT
>OCZV010000292.1_pt1 | contig 18127 bp, 22 predicted proteins | sample 1539051 | NCBI WGS metagenome assembly OCZV01 (sample SAMEA3113581, study PRJEB22503) | soil metagenome
AGTCATAATCAATACGAGCTACTCCTCTGCCAACATCTCTAGTATAAGCTTCAAGGACCTTAAGACTCGAATTAGTGTCTCCCATTGTACTAATAGATAATCATTAACTCTTTATACATTTTATTAAATCTATTGGACCAGCTATCAAATTGTATTGGAGAGATGTTGCATCAATTGAGGGCAATGCATTATGAATAACTCCTGTAATTACTTTCTCACGGATATGAAATCACAGAATATGCGATTGGATGGAATATATTAGATCCGATAGAGCAAGATTACAGATGAAGGACAGATCTTACCAACAAAAAAAGCGAATGGTTAGTAGATTCATTAGGAAGAAGAGAACGACTGATACTTCACATATTTTAAATGAAGTCAATATTGACCACGATACCTTGATGGTGGTTCTTGCTGATCTGCGAAACGAAAGAGATCTTAGAAATACATGATTCGCATCTCCATGATTGCCAATAGGAGAGACGAATTAAGTATAAGTGAATACAGTCTTATCAAGTTAAAAGGCAAAATGAGATAAACATATTACCCATAAACTAACAGAGATGGCTATGATCATTACTACATATAGGTCATGCCTGCTTTGTGATAAGAAAATATCTGCGATTGAAAGCTTATGCGAAGAATGCATGAGTAAATATAGCATCAGAAGCCGTCACTATGATAATGACGGTTGTGGCTGCGATCAGTAGCTATTAGTCCTTTGATTCATTTGCTTACCAGTTTAGCCACGCTAGGGTGGCTCAGCGGCTAAGGTGAATTGAAGATTTGTTACATTGCCATTAATGTTTGAAAGGTCATACTGCAATTCATCCAAAGATCTCATAGCTTCAACAGAGTCGTTTTGTTGTATAGCTTGCATTGCGTCATTTACATGCATATTAGCACTTTCAAGTGAACTCGAGATCATATTACTTTCTTGGGATTCGTCAAACGGTGGCTGGGGACTGGTTGAAAATGCATACATAGGTAAAATCAGCACCACAGCAGCAGCAACGGAACAGTTAGAAACAGCAACGGACAATCCTATAGCCCGATTCATCAAAATAAGGATTAACTGAAGTAATTAAATAAACCTATTTTAAATTCGAATCGACTGCTTATGTATCACCAAGCGTTTGAAATGGTGTTCCAAATGCTTAGTTATGAGGATCTTCAATTCATGAAAAATCCTATATTATACCGCGTTTTATTAGCAAGCATGTTAGCTACAACTTTGAGCCTACCTACTCTCCAAGATTTAGATAGGCTTACTAGTTCCGATTTGGTGATAATGAGTACATTGTCAGATGCATTCCGACATGGTCTTGAACAGTACGTTAACATCGATCCCTTTACCACAAAGGATCCATTTGAAGATCAAGATGATTTCAATTATTTCATCATTGTCGATAGGACCGAACCTAGGAGAATAGTGTCATTAATTGCAACAAAGAAGAACCCTCTTCCCCAACTTTCTTGGGGAAATATTTTGGGAAATCGCCTGGCAAAACTCACGATTCCAAAATCTGATGCACAAATCATAAAATCTGAAATCATGCCTAAAGATAATAATAATTTTTATACCTATAGATGTTCAGGCATGATATCCGGACTTGTAATGTTCGCATTTCAAATGTGCGGACGCAAATAATTAAAGTTGCTTTCTCCCGAGGACACTAAACTAAGGAATTTGTTTACATAACTGGCTCTCTCTTTATATACAGCTTTCCTGAGCGGACCTCTAGCCCCATAATGTCAAGAATTTTCCTAGACTTAACGATACCTTCGCGTTTTATAATTTTCTCTGCCATCCTTAGCCTATAATTCGGTGTCCAGTGCTGACCAACTTTGTATTTCCCTCGGATATCATTGGGGATCACTTTAATCACACTGACTGCGCGTACTGATTGCATGGACGGATTTAGCGATTCATAAAATCCTTCAGTCTGGTATTTCTTCATCAACATGTTTAACCCAAAAGCCTTTTCGGCGGTGCCATCAACTATGAATGCGTTACCTTTTATTACAACACTAATATAAAGAGTATCAGCTTGTGATGCATCCGTGGGATGAAAATAATACGAGGGCAGAAAGCAGACATGTTGATCGACTTCAAATCCGACTTTTGAATTTCTTTTAATATTTTCAATTTTCTCTCCAAAGGGATGCGAATGCATATAAATCGCATCCGAATTCGGATTTGAAGGTTTACTCATTTCCATCTCGTTGTGTGTTTTTACGAAAACGAAATTCATGGGAATAATTTGAGGAAATCCGGCAATATCAATAGAACATATTCTTCCAACTGGCTGAGTATTCAAGAAATTAATTATTCGATGCTCGGACTTTATTTGAAATCTATTTGTCAGTTGCATCACATGTTTCATCTTCTTTACTATTCTCTTTCTAATAAATCAGTATCAAGAAAGGTGTTGACTTCGTATCTCTTTACGAGGGAAGAGCTGAAAAGCTTCGTTCATATAGAATCATTCAGATATATAGACAAGACTATCCTAATACTATTTACATGAACATAGCTTAATTAATGATGGTAATCATTAGTTTGTTATATTTAACGTTGAAATGTCCATATATGTGGAACTTTTTTTCCAAACTTTGAATTATTCTCTTTCTTTCCCTTCGTCTATTTCATTGGTTATTTCTGGATCCCTTGATTTTATAAATAGCATAAATTTACAAGACCTTCTCACGTCCACCATCGCCTTATTTGTAGTAATGGATCCTATCGGCGTAATACCCTTATATGTTTCACTTACGAGAAACATGCCCAACAATGAACGCAAAGTGGTTTCCTCTAACGCAGTAATAACCACAGGTATTCTACTACTGGTATTTGCAATTGCTGGGACTACGATCCTGAGCATATTTGGAGTAACCATTTCCAGCTTCATGATAGCCGGTGGTATCCTTTTGTTTATAGTTGCAATAGAAATACTGACGCGAGGAGAATGGATCTTTGGCAATCCTAGAACCATTACAAATCTTGAAAGGGAATCTCCGAATATGGTAAATGATCTGCTCCCTAATACTGATAACGAATCTGGAGGCAAATCTGGGGTAGTTCCTCTCGCATTTCCATTACTTGCAAGGCCGGGAGCTATTACTTCAGTACTGATTTCTTATCAATCAAACGGCCTATTGATCTCGATCCTGTCTATTGCAATTGTCGTTGGTCTTACCTTCTTGATCCTTAGAATCGCCGATTCAATAAACAGATTGCTTGGGGAGCGTGGATCTATGATTGTTACTAGAGTTTTTGCGGTGATTGTTGCAGCCATAGCAATCCAATACATAATACAGGGAACAGGGAAAACCATTGTTGACATGCGGCTTAATATGTAAGTTAAAAGGCCCTCCATAGCTCTTCTAATAATGGCCCCTCGCTAGAGCTTTTAAGCTTATCGGGAGAAATAGTTTGTCTGAAGTATTTAGCCAACGGTTGATTAACAACTATTGTCATCCTTTTAATTTCTGTATATCAATAATATGCAAAGGGGTGGATCACCGAATCCCGTTAGATCTAAAGTGCTACTATCGCACTTTGCTTAAAAATACCTACCGGTAAATTCTTTCCCAAAACATTAAGAAAGGACCATCACTAATTTTAGGTCTTCGAATCAAGAAATCTTGGTACAAGTATTAAAACTCGTATTGATTTGACTAATCTCACCAGTATCGTTAGCTTCAAAAACTTGAACCGAAGGATTAGACTTTTGTGAGACGATTGGGAGACCGAGAGGATGAGGACAACCACAACTATACAAGATTCCGGGCGGTGAGTAAGGTAGCAAACCAGGAAAATTTAATAGTAAGCCTAGAAAATTTGCAGATCTCTAATTGATCCCATCTTATCTTTTCCCCATCATTACCTCACAACTAGTATTCGCTTCTATAGATACTGTATCGAATACGGCTGATCACGGCATTCTCGGGAATATGATCGAACTAATATCTGGTTGGATAGAAAACTATGGTTATCCATCAGTATTCGCTGCAGCTTTATTAGAAAATCTGTTTCCACCTATTCCTAGCGAGTTAGTCTTTCCTTTGATCGGATTCTCGGCTCAGACAAATAATCTTGGAATAGCGGAGGCAATAGGAATGGCTATTATTGGGGCAGTAGGTTCAACAGTCGGTGCACTAATAATATATTATGTAGCCCTAAAGATAGGGCTACCTACAATAACTAGGATCGGTAAACGATATCACCTATTTACAGAATCAGATATAAAAAAGACAGAGTCATGGTTTGTAAGACACGGTGAATTAGCAGTATTTCTTGGTAGGATGGCTCCAGGCATTCGTGAATTGATTTCTATACCAGCTGGAATCGCAGAAATGAATATTTTTAGATTTACGTTTTTTACATTTATAGGTTCGTGTGTTTGGAGCCTATTTCTAACTTTAATAGGATTTTTTGCCGGAGATGCATGGATCAAATTTTATGGTGATTATTCTCAAGTCTTTGATATAGTAGGGATAACATTGATTATCGCAATAGTTATCATTGTTGCTCTAAGATATTATAAGGGAAGACAGAAATAACATACGTATTGACTATTCGATAGACATTACATGCGTTGGTAGACCTCACTAGGGTATTGCTAAGCATGAAGTTTCTATCTATTAGTATCATCTGTAGATTCAATGATATGACAGTTACGAGTTAGTTATTCGTAACAATTGCGACTCTGCCGTATTGTTATGTTAGCAGAGGATTCGCGTACAATAGCCTTATAGTAGATTTTGGCATGAGATTAAACTGGTCTAAAAAAAGGCCCACAGCAAGGTCAAATACTGTTTAATTCTCGATTTTTAGGCAAGAGTGTTGCAATGTATTCAATATTTATAATAATGGCTTTAGTCTAATATTATTGGATAATGTTCGGAAATATCTTTCGGAGATGGAAGCCCAAAGGGAGCATGTATAGTCTAAAGTGTGCACAATGTGGTAAAGGCTTTCTTTCCAGTTTTAAACTCGACGCTCCAATATGTGGTAAGTGTTTACAAAAAGTGAAATCACTCGATTCAACAGTGGATCAGGATAAAAAATGCAGCAACTGTAGAAAGAATGGAGTACTATACGGAAAAAGTATGTGCTCTCAATGCTATTTTGGTTTCTCAAATTCTACTGAAGGTAAGGAACAAGGAACCACTATACAATAGATCTCAGCAATACCTCCTCACTGCATTTGAGGACTGAAGCGTAAATTCCAAGTTCGAGGAAATTGCGGCGTTAGATCGTTCTTTATCCAAGAGGAAGCGTGGATTAAGATCGTTCTAATTCAAAATATATCTTGTCAAAACTTTTCTGTCAGGCTCGTGTTTCTTTTGTTGGTACGATATTATTTTGCAGAGAATATTGACTGTTGTTTACCTTTATTCATGATGGCTTCGGCTAGGTCTTCACGAACAGCCGCAGGGTCACTGAATAAATTGGTAACTTGAGTGTAAATTCTAGAACTTTTCAGAAACTAAGAGGGGGAAAACACTTGGATACGGCTGTTTCCTGCATCAACCACATACACGTTCCCTGACTTATCTAGGACGATACCGAGAGGATCAATAAATTCTCCCTCACCGCTACCTCTCGATCCCCACTTTGTTATAAAATTACCTTCACTGTCAAATTTCTGCACCCTACTGTTACCCTGATCAGTAACATAAGTATTTCCCTCTGTATCGGTTGCAATATCGCCAGGTCTAATAAACTGTTCATTGCCAGAACCAGGTGTTCCCCACTTTGTTATAAAATTACCTTCACTGTCAAATTTCTGCACACGACTATTGCCTCCGTCAACTACATAGATATTATTAGAGGGATCAGCTGCTAAGCCAGCAGGATTGATAAACTGTCCATCCCCAGTGCCTGGTGTCCCCCACTTCATTAGGAGGTTGCCCTCGCTATCGAACTTTTGAATTCTGCTGTTTTCGCCAAAGTCACCGACGTACACATTGTCCAAACCATCCACAGTCAAACCTCCTGGGTTAATGAACTGACCGTCGCCCAAGCCAAATGAACCCCACATTCGTAAAAAAGTGCCTTCATTCGTAAATTCTTGTACTGCCGTCTCGGGACTACCAAAGTCAGCGACATAGACATTTCCAGAAGAACTAATCCCAATACCACTGGGACTAGTAAAGAGCGCAGTACCAAAACCCAGTGTTCCCCAAGAAGTGAGAAAGGTGCCATTGGTAGTAAACTTCTGTACCTTGTTAGACACACTCGTAAAATCGGTAACATATACATTATCGCCCTTATCTACAGCAATTTCGAGAGGTTGTTTGAAAGTACCATAGCCAGTACCACTAGTTCCCCATTGTGTAACAAACGAATACTGTTCCTGTCCTAAAACTGTTATAGTGGTATACAAAGTGGTTCCTACTACCAGACTCAATGTGATACTCAGAAATGTCGCCAATGCCATTCTAATGGTGACTAAGTCATTCATACCAAATCAAGTCACGACTGTTTTATATAAATGAATCCTGTATCGCGATTGAATACGAGCAGTCTTTTAGATCGTTCCGCCAACCCAGCCGAAAAGGTTTGAGAAGGAAAACAACTAAGGGTTATGACCTGATGTGTTGCAGCCTATCTACCCATTTGTGTACTGTTCGATTTCAACATAGGTCTTCTATCTTCACTATCGTTCATGACCAAGCCATAGATCGGGGTATTCCCATAATGATTGTTTATTTTTGAAGGGTCAAGCCATATACTTATCACTTTGTCTCCGGTGATCGTTATGCTGGAAGGAATGTCTGTAACTGGTCCTTCCCTCATACTCGCAGTCGTCGTACCGTTAAACGTCACTGTTGAATTGTTTATCTGGGAATAATTTGAACCAACAAAATTAGTTATAGTGTGAGTATGGCCAGCGCTTCCATTAAGCCTTACCATCTCAAACTGAGTATTAAAAGATCCTCCCCCAAAAGATTCGTTTCCTCGGCCTTCAACCAATGTTTGGTTGTTGCTCATCAAATTGCCTTTCCAATGCCCAGAAAGAACCCACGCGGGGTCCCCATTTTCATCATTCTGTATGCTGGAGATTGTTCCGAACCTATACTCTCCCGCATCAATACCGTATGGATAAGCCAATGCATGATTAATCGGGTAGGTAGCTATCAGGACTGCTGATATAACCACAAAGGAAGATAATATAGCAGCGCCTATTACTCTTTTTCCAATTCTACTATCCATAAAATAATAATGATCAATACCATTATTTGTACCTTCGTTCTACGAGTTGTAGCAAAGCTACCTATTTTCCCGCTCGCATAAATGAAATTTAGTTACTAGCAAGTAGTACGTCCGGCTAATTCGTTCGATTTTGGAGGGCGAGGTCATAGCGCACCTAGAACGAAATTCAAGTACAGATCATCAAATATATCATTAGAATGAAATAAAATTAGACCTCCACTTAATATAGGCCCATGGTCCTTAGTAGTCAGAACGCAATGCAAGTATTGATAGGTGAAGACGACCTTGACATAGCTACACTATACAAGAAGGCTCTAGAGATGAGAAACCATACTGTCACCATTACTTTAAATGGAGAGGACTGCCTCAAGAGATATCTAGACGCGTTAAATAATGTGACATTTGGAGTCTCATTAATGAGTTCATCCGTGTCTGAAATACCAAAAACAATAATGGATCCTCCTTTATCTATAAGGGCTAGTGAATTCAGGTCGGTCAGTAAGTCACCACCCTTTGATGTTGTTATTCTTGATTACGATATGCCAAGCATAAACGGAATGGATGTAGCTAAAGAAATCTTGGCAATAAATTTTCATCAGAGAGTTATTTTTGCTTCCGCATACGTGAAAGAGACACTTGAACATTCTATTATGGAACTCAAGCAAGTAGTAGAACTGATTCAGAAGCCCTTTTCATTAAACCTGCTAGTCGACATCGTCGAAGATAAGGAAGTATATGAAGACTTGAGAACTCTTATGATTGACGTTGACCTTGTAAAAGCTGCAAACCCGACCCATGAGCAAATTCTAGATCTCTTAGAAAGGCTGAAGAGAATCCAGAAGCACAGGACATTCTGATGTTCTTGCCATATCACGACGATAGGTGGTCATCAAGAGATCACCCACCGATTAAGAGAGCAACCAGAACAACAAAAACATTCTATGAAGGAATTATAGGCATACAAAACCATAGAAAGTATCTAACCTATTCGAATCTATGTTTTATTCAGTATTTTGTGTATCCGAAAGGTAAGTCTAAAAGGGTTTTAATAGTGTTTAGTGTAATGAAAAAGCATTGGGTTTGCATTATGTCATCGTTTCTTATGACCGCAGTATTTTTGGTTAGATATACCTCTGAAAAATAAGGGGGGTGCTAAAACAAATGGCCTTATATAAAAGCAAAAGGCTTCCAAGGTCGGCCAGAAGGACACGGAAGCCGTTGCAGGAGAATTGGATAAGAGGCCCGGGGAGAGGGACTATGCTCAGATGTACTTACGCGAAATGTTCTTATGAATGGGAATATTATGGTAGGCGGAAATGGGCGCAGTGTCCTATGTGTCATAGTGTGGTGAGAGTCGCATTAGCAAAGAAGAATCTTGCTTATAATCAACGAGCTTCGGGTTATAATAATTTCAAGAATGATTAGGCTGAAAAATATATATGTATTATTCAGATAGAATTGTCAAAAACTACGGTTGAAAGTTTTATGGTCTCCAGGTAAACCTGTTCGACTGTTTAAAGAATTCGTAAGCATTGTAAAAAGTTACGTTTTCTATTTGCTGAACATTAAAGTCTTTTGATTTCCTCATTTCTCTAGCCATTAATGGAACGCTCAAAGGGTCGGAAGCTCCCCAGTCGGCTGCACTATGTACCATAATCTTTTCAGTACCGTATTTCTTTATTATATTGATTGCTCTATCAGGAGACAGCTTAGTATAGGGATACACTGACAACCCTGCCCACAATCCAAGCTCTAGAGTTTTTTCAATTGTTTCTTCTACATTATGGTCTACCAATATCATATTTCTTTTATATCCATTTGAACTATTCAATATTTGCTCAATCCTATTCATTCCTTCCATTTTGTTATTGTGGGGTAAGTGTATTGTCATTAGCATACCTTTATCCGCCGCTATGTCCATCTGTTTGATGAATACCTCTTCTTCTAATTCGTTTATGAGATTATAGCCAATCTCGCCTACAGCCACTACTCGTTCCCTGTCAAGATACCCTTTTTTTGCCATTGCATCAATCGCATCGAGTCCTAGGGGTCTGGCACTTGCTTCCTTAGGATTTACTGAAATACAAACATAATGTTCAATAGCGAATTCTCTTGCTCGCTGGGTTTCAAACGTGATCATATGCTCCCAATAGTCTTCAAAAGTGCCAACAAACCTTCTCGGTCCTCCGAGCCAAAATGATGGCTGTACTATGACTTCAATGCCGGCCTTTGACATCAGATCATAATCATCAGTCGTACGAGAATACATGTGAATATGAGGATCAAACAATCTTGTCAATTTTGCTGCACTATCTTTCTCTCATATTATGTAAATCTAGTATATCAAATATCGCATTCCAGACTCTAGTGGAAGGAACTAGAGGCTATGGGATTTCTAGTTCAAATTTGTAGCTTAAAGATTCAACTACACAAATTCCATATTTAGAATATCAAACCAAAAGCTAATCCAATAATTCTACAAATTCAATGCGATCGTCATATCAAAAGATTTTTTTACATATTCTCCTATACCATGCACGCTAACTTATTAGATTGCATATCCCAGATAGCGTTGTGGAATTTGGAGCTAAATAATCGCACGTCATGGGAATGTGCAATGTCCTAATGTTTTCTATCCTGTTTATCTAGCCGAATTAGCCGAATTAGAAATGTCAACATCTATCTGACTCAATTCATTTGGTTTCCCGGGTGAAATAGATCCAATTGTCTCGCAACGAGACAATGACAGCAATTCAAAATTTATCTATCCTCACTTCAGACAGTCAAGAATTTTATATTCGAGGGAGCGCATAGTATTAAAGATAGTATACTTGTATTAGTAACGCTGACATTGTCACATTATTGGTTTGGACGCATCAGATTTGCTGTTAGTAGCGGCAGGGCTAGTGTTAGAAGTAATTGTATTCCAACGCATGTCAAATTGCTCGTTCGACTACCTATTCCCACTTTTCAGCAATACAATACTAGTTTTTTCAAAGATTTTTGGATCAACTCTTTTTGTTTTACAGGATCAAATTAGACGAATTCGGAAGATTCTTGTGCCGCCGCGAAAGCCATCGTATCGACATTTTAAATATTTTGTATTTCGCTGTCAAACTAACACAAATTTTAACATAAAGTATATCATATGGTTAAATTAATGCATTTGTGCAAGGGATGAGATCAAATTTATATATTCCAATATTAACAATACTATCAAAGGGAAATGTTAGATGAGGACATAATGTTTCCAGATTGGGATATGATTATTCTAAAGAATGCACGTTCTAGAGATAGTAAAGAATTAGGAAATGTTATTGCTGTTGATGATGACAGCATTATTTTAAATCGAGATAATATCGAGTTTAAAATACCAAAGTGTTATGTGGAGGGATACAGAGGGAAAGCTGTCTTTCTAGGACTAAATGGAAGAGATATCCAATACTACCAGTTTTAAGATTGATACTCATTAGGCCCATGATAAATTGGTTCTCTGCAATATGACTTTTTTACAGCTGTCCATTCTCCAGTGGCTACGTTCGAATGAGGTGCTCCTGGTGGCAGTAAGCTTATTGAGTGTTTTACTTTTGCTCTTCGTAAATGTATCGGTGGTAGAAATCAGTTCGATTACTTCGATCCCGGACAGCTCAACAATCCCAAAGTTCATGATTGCACTGACACTTGTATTGACAGCAATTATACCACTTCCAATAATACATAAGGGAATTGTTCCTATTGCAATAGCAGGCATAGGATTACCCTTAATATCCGCTGGTACGGTTATCCCCATTACTACATCATCATCACTTAGCATGTCTGAGAATCCCGAAGGAATAGTATTCATTGCTGAAGGTTACTTTTTACTTGGAGTATCAATGATGTCATTCAGTTTTGTCAGTGCGTACAAACCTTCCCTACTATATGTCAAGAATAGACCAGAAGACGCCGGAGATGTGAACCAAGAAGAATTTCCCCTGTGGGATAAGATGGATAGAGGAGCAAATCATGCAGTCTCCATAGGTAGATTTGACGATGAGGCCAACGTTCCTCTCAAAGATTTGATGAGCGAGATAGAGAAATACTTGATATGGCGATACTCCTATGTCTTGGTTTCGATTCATGGAATCCGTTATCTGGCTATTCCCAATAGTTATGTTCCATATAGTTCAATAATCTTAAGAGACAAGAATGGACGAATAATTGGGAAGGGCAAATATAGCTCTGTTTGGCGCTAAGCGGGACAAAAATGTGATAGATAGATGAATTCATTAACGGTTCCTTAAAATGGCCATCTTTTGGTTGTATGAAACCGATTTATTTCTTTCTGGAGTCAATATACAATTCTTCATAGTTACCAAATTATGTTTATCTAGAGAAAACTAGGAATGCATTCTTTTAATCGTTTAATTCATCAGCTCCTTAGACCTAACCTATAAATAAACAAATTATGTAAGCCAAACGACAGAGTAAGGTAGCTATTTGAAATATAAAAGTGATAAATGGATAAGAAACATCATAATAATTTGAGTTTGGTTACGCACATATCTGATGAAGTAATCCATTGCACTAGGTGCCAACTCTGTCATACAAGGAAAAATGCTGTACCTGGCGAAGGATCTGCATCGGCAAAAATCATGTTCGTCGGAGAGGCTCCAGGTAGGTTTGAAGATATACAAGGCAAGCCGTTTGTAGGAAGAGCAGGAATGATCCTAGAAGCAGCTCTATCAAAAGCAAATATACCCAGGTCTAACGTTTTCATAACCAATATCGTAAAATGTAGACCCCCTGGAAATCGAAGACCTAAACGTGACGAAATCGCCAAGTGCAGGGACTACCTTAACAAACAAATATCGATCATAAACCCGATTATTGTATGCATTTTAGGGGCAACTGCATATTCGTCACTGTTGGGTGGGAAAGAAATTACCTCAAATAGAGGAAAATTGCTAAATATCAACGGAATAAATTATTTCTTGACGATTCATCCTGCAGCGACTTTGTACAGAAGGAGTTTGCTCCGAGTGTTGGAGGAAGACTTACTGAAATTGTCAAAATTGATTGTTGAGCAATGATCGCGAGAGCAAATGACATCTTAGAAGTTGCATCAATATTTTCATTTATTAATTCTATACATGTTCACCATCTAAGACGCATTGAAAGGTAAGTGCAACTACTCAAACACTGCTCTGCAAATAGAAATTTGGTAAGTACCGAAACACATAATGATCTCACAATAATCATTGTCTCAGATTGAAAGTAACGACATTTACAATTCATTGCACAATCTGTTGCTTCTTATTTACGACTGGTGATACTGGAATCTAAAGTCTCATGGGACTTGGTGAGCAGTGTTTCTAAGAAACGACAGTGTTTTGTTCCATGCATCTGCTGTTTGCTCAGGGGCATAACTATCCCTTGATGGGTTGGCAAAGGCGTGTCCTACCCCTTCGTAAATATAAATTTCGTTAGGAACGCCAATGGAATCTAGTGCTGCTTTAAAATTAGTCACATTCTCGACAGGTATTGAATCATCCCGATCACCAAAGATCCCAAGTACTGGCCACTTGATCTTTGATAGTTCCTCGGGATCAGTAACCAATCTCCCATAGTAAATCACAGTTGAAGACAATGGATATTTTGGTTCTGCATTTAACGCTAGTTGTAGAGACTGTTGACCACCGAAACACCAACCTAGAGAGGAGATTTGAGATGCATTAACATTTTCTAAAGAAGCAAGATACCTGACAGCAGCTCGGAGATTGGCGATGGACTCGGTAGGATTTTCTCTCACGGTTCCAGAAAGTAGTCCAGCATCTTCCTGATTGGAAGCAACTTTACCATTGAACAAGTCCACAGCAAGAACAACATATCCTTCCTTTGCTAGAGTATCAGCCATCATCCTTATATGTTCATTTAAACCTCGATTCTCGTGAATCATAACCACCGCTGGTAATTTGTTACTAACTAAGGAGGAAGATGGCGATGGTGATGTTGAGGTTGTTTGCCAATACCGTTATGGCGTTTCTCGCAGATATGTGCCGCATTGACCTGGGGGCGCCTGAATACATTACGCCTTCAGGAGAATTATATGATGGATATACGGCATATTGCAAACAAAGAAAGGAAAGGCCCTTGGATGCGAATATTTTTGGAATGGAACTAAAGAAGGTAGGAATTGAAAAGGATCGAATCAGAAATAGTGGTATTAGAGAATATTATTACCTTGGAGTACAACTTCTGTTTAATCTGAGAGGCCAAAATCAGGCGTTACTCTAAATAAACAGTATTATAGTAACGACTACTGGCTCACTCTGTCCCTACTGTCCCTAGTGTCCAACAAGTATCTCTTCTATCTTCGTATCTACTTATATCATTCTATTATTTTTATAAACGATTTAGTCATTACGGGGATAGATAATGACAACTAACTAGGGACACTTGTTCAAAATAGAAAACTAATGCCTTTCTTCTTTTCATACTAAACTTATCGGTCTTACCCCAATGGACCTAGGATTTGCGGGGACTTTGTAGAAGAGTTTTATACACATGACATCTACTTACAGAGGAGATTTACGTGAGTTTTACGTTAAGGAGAGAAGTTATTGTCACGATATCATAATTCCTCCTACAGAAGATAGACGAAATGATATAAACCTGGATTTAATCGGATCTAATCTTATAGGTTTAACTAGAAATCCACCATTGAATGATCTCCGTTCAGACATCTCTTTCGAAACCCCGTATTCTATAGAAATACCTAATCCCAATTTGGTTGAGTTTTCTATTGCACAACAACAACAAGGAAATCAGACACAAAATAATACAAATATGACCTTATACGAGAGAAGTAAAAGCGACCTGATTGCATAATAATAATATTCCACCAGTTCTATATCATGGAACCACTGGGTTAAGGTGGGCACGTAGCTTATCGAGATACCTGATCATTTAACTGGTTTTCTATATCCCGTACTACATTAAACGTTAACTGACTCATTCTTAGTAAGTCAGGATCCATGCTAAGACGGTGTTGAGCATATCTCTGTAAGTCCTTCTTCAACTCTTCAGCTACTGGCTTCATTTCATTAGATATTGGAATGTATGGAGGTTTATGTAGTGAATAATTTTCTGCACCCTCATTATGCAGAGACACATATTTCGAAACTAGCATTTTAAATAACTCTGCCTTCTCTGGGCTGTCAAGAACCAACAGCAAGGATATCATATGTACATGTTCAAGGTCGTCTTTGAGTTCAAATTCATATTTATTTTCTATGTCTGTGCCCATTGGCTTAGGTTTTTTGATAATTATATGGACGCCTTCGTAATAATTGTCACTATTCATAACTGTATGACATAAAGAAGACTTCTATAATAGATAAATAATGGTATAGTTTATGTATACCTGTAGTCTATCGGCACAGAATATATTATGTTAAAGAGGTAATGCCTTGACGTATGCTGTGTACGGTAAACCCCTTACCTACAGAATATGTCGGCTTTATTCAATGGCAGACTACTAACATAAGATGCCTAAGCAAAATTAGATCATGTATTTGTCATATGTAAGAGACAAACAAAATAAACAAATAGTAAATTATGACAGTAACCAAGGTTACGATAGATCCTATCTTTAGGAATTCAACATATCCAAATGACTTGAACCCTCTTGATTCAGCTGCTCCTATGATAATTATAATGCTCGCTGCTCCAAGAATTGTGAGATTTCCAGCAATTGTGCTTGCAGCAGCAAGCATCATCCATTCATATACATCGTCTCCTGCAAAGCCGTTATCTATCATTACCAAATTGTATAATGCAACAAATGGGACGTTACCTAATAAGTGACTAATCGATATGCTTATTGATGCAATTATTGCATTGTTGCCTGCTAAGCTACTATTTGGTACCGGATTAGGGATATAGGATAAAATCTCCAACATCAGGCCAGATGACCACAGGCCCGCAGTAAAGACAAACATCGCAGCAAAGAAAATTAATATTGAATAGTCAATGCTTTTTATTAATTCAGTCCGTTCCTTGCTTATGGCGTATAATATCGTTGCTCCCATTATAGTGATGATACTTATGCTAAATCCCCTATCCGTAATAATACCAAGAAACCGAAGAGCTTCGACAATGATGAAGCCAGAAATCACAATGAGCAAAATGATAACAGATATCTTCGCTAGAGTTGGATTTGTAATCGTTGTGTGCACAGTGTTATTCATAACAATTTGAGGATCTGCATCACTGTCATCGGAACTTTTCTTGTACTGTTCTGGCAGATTCATCATATTCAGAGTGTATTGCATATGCAATAATTCTTTCCTGAAATATACTTTCAAGATTAGATACGTTAATAGGAGGTTTATGACGGTTGGAATCGCCAAGATTGTTATAAATGTCATGAATGGCAGCTGTATCCCACCTTGGATTGCAATCAAGAGATTTTGAGGATTACCTATTGGGGTCATAACACTGCCTATACTGATTCCAAATGCAAGCCCAATTAATAGCACAATAGGAATTTGCTTAATAGATCTCATAACATAAATTGCCAGAGGCACACCCAATATAGCAATAGTATCATTCACAAGAAATGCAGATAATAGGCCCAATCCAACTACAAATACCAACAGTAAATAACTAGGGTTGCCCCTTTGTTCTTGACACCATCTTTATTGCTATTACACCTAAAACTCCCGATTTTTCTAGGGCAGAAACGATGCTGAACATGCCGAAGAGGAACAATATAATATCTAGGTTAATTGCTTCAAAAGCAGATTCTATACTTATGACCTGCAAAAGCACCATCAATAGTGCCCCAACCATCATCGATGTCCATATGGGAATATTGCCAAACTGTCTTCTTTGTATGATTAGTACATAGACCAATACTAGAATTCCTAGTGACACATATGCGCTTATTGCCAACAATTTTCAGTTGTCTATGATAGAGGGTCGGAATCGATAATAGATAACCGTTGCTAAAATAACTCTACATTCAGTTTCGATAAAGAGTCATCATAGATCACAAGATTAATCTATAAGGCTTTGTTGACTAATCGCTAACCAAGTAAGTCACTTGTGAACCTATGATCTGCTGTCAGTAAAGGAAAAGTTGGAATGCCGGCATATTCAACGGCTCATTTGAAAAGCCCATTATAACCATACGTCCTTGAGGACGCAGACCCTTTAGTGCATCAATTGCTGGCTTGTAGGAATTGCTGGTAACAAGTATTACATCTGCACCACCTGATGATTTGAGCTCTTCTCCGTTGGTCACGACTTGACTTGCTCCGAGCTTCATAGCTAACTCTTCCTTGTCTTTTGAATGCGTAATTGCTATGGTTTCAAATCCACCTATTCCTAATACCGCTATACGTTCATGTGGCTTCGGATTGGCAGCTCGTAATCCACTCCAAACTGTGTAGCCAGCACAGAATATAGGAGCTCTCATCTTAATCTTCAGATCCTCGGTCATATTGTTGGCATTATATGAGACTTAAGCGGAATGCTAAAAAGGAGAATTGAATGTGTATCTTTTCCTATCCTTCAAGTGAATGATACCATCCCCCTCTACCTAAGGCTCGTCCTGCTTTCGAATCAGCCAGACTCCAGCTAATCAAATGATCCATACTAACTTTCACAGTAATATCGTCGCCTTGTGAGAGATAGGAAGCAACGTCAGGATCATTTAGCGCCTCTAAGGTTACGTATTTCAGGTGGATTGAACGGTTGATCTGTTGAGCCTCTTTTCCACCTACCAGTTTCACCTTGCCACTGATCAACACACCTTTAAGGTCGAGCCCTGCCTTTGATACATCGATCATCACTGAAGCATGAGGCCTTGCTCGTAGATTTCTGTACTTGTGGGTGTGATGAGAGGTTGGAATACATATATCGTTACCAATTCTCATAAACCACATGGGCAGAAGATGGATAGTACCGTCATTATCGGTTGTACCAAGGTTTGCAATTAGAGTCATCGAAAGGAGCTTGTCAATCTCTTCTGAACTGAGGACTCCTGACTTGGTGGAAAGCTGTTCATTCATAATAAACAAGAATTTTTATTTTTATTTAAGAATTGTGGATTTATCTTTGCCTCACTGTAAACAGTAAAGGGGCTATGCTTTGATCGTCAACTGCAGGGACGTTCATAGATTTTCTTGGGCCACACAACAGAAACTTCTCTGCATGAGGGCATTAACTAAAAAAACGCATTCTCTAATCCCTTCTCGGAGTTGCGACATATAGGTACAATAAATAGAACAGGATAATCTTGTCCCCTACATCAAGTTGCACTGACCACCTTACTTTATGCTTTTCTCTATCTTAGCTCACTCTTCGAGAACAACATTGAAATTCTCTGATACTAATTTTTGGCTTTCCTTTGTGAAGTCTACTTTTAATTCCTCCTTATATTCGTAGTTGTTTTTGTGCCACCTTTCACAATAGCCCTTGCTACTTGTCAAAATGAACTAATACTGTATGTGCTGAACAACTGTGTTGAATCCGCCCTCAGCAAAGAGAATACCTATATCTAACCTTGCTATTATTATCTCTTACTCCTGACAAACCATAGTATACCTTCTCCAAATGAGACAACAAGCTAGAAGTACAAGATCGGACTGGTATACCGTCTTCAATCCTATCAAATTACAAGGAATGCCCTACATAGTGGTAATGAACCGCTTCCACCAGCAAGTTTGCCCCCCCTGGACGTGCGGCCCCACATAACTACACCTAAGTGTGCGTTGCAAGTAATTTCTTCGAATAATTAATACATATACAAAAATGAGAATTCCTATCGCTATGTATGCATTGAGTCCTCAAAGAAGCTTAGAATGGCAAATGTAACCTTTGATGAATCCCAAGCTGAATTTCGTCAATAAATTC
>OCZV010000293.1_pt1 | contig 18057 bp, 19 predicted proteins | sample 1539051 | NCBI WGS metagenome assembly OCZV01 (sample SAMEA3113581, study PRJEB22503) | soil metagenome
CTAGTTAAATGCGTGCTTGGCCTCAGCCTATGCCCGCTACCCCCGAACTGTCTGCTCTCAGTCACGCTATCCGTGACTGTTTGCAGACGGTTCGCTTCTACTCGGTTCTTCATCCTCATGGAGCGGCTCAACCAGTAGCACCAGACCCTCGGTCGCCATGACCTTCACCTTGGAGCCCGCGGCGATGCCGGTCTCCATCGTGCGCGCCCGCCACAGAGTGCCCTTCGTGACGACGGTGCCCTCCGGAGCGATGTCGGTTTTCGCCTCCCCGATCTCTCCGACCATCGCCTCCTCGCCGGTGATGGGGCGGCGGAGCCGGACTCGGAGCGCGGCGGTCATCACTGATACGAAGAACACGAGCGTCAGGGCGACGGCTCCGGCGATGGACCACGGATTCACCTGTACCTCCGGAGCGGCACCGGCGAACAGCAGGAGCCCACCCGCTATGAGCGCCACCACTCCCCCCACCGTCCAGATCCCGAGGCCCGCCGTTTGGAGATCGACCAGGAAGAAGACCACCCCGAGGATCAGCAGGAAGGCTCCGACCCAGTTCGTCGGCAGCACCGAGAGTGCATAGAACCCCAGGAGCAACGAGATCCCACCGAGGATCCCCGCCAGGCCGATGCCCGGGTTGTACAGCTCGAAGATCAGGCCAAACGTACCGATGAGAATCAGGAAGTACGCGATGTCGGGACTCGTCACTGCGTGCAGCAGCCGCTGAAGCAGGTTCATCTGCTGGAAGCGAACGGTGACGCTCGGCGCGCCGGCCGCTTCGTCCCAAGTCTCGAGGGTTTTCCTCGAGCCGTCCCCCAACTCGACCAACTCTCCGTCCATGCTCTCGAGCAGAGCCGATAGCGACGACGCGATGCCGTTCACGACATTGCGGTCGAGAGCCTCGGTCGCGCCGATCGATGCCGCGTCGCGCACCGCTTCCTCGGCGAACTCGACATCGCGACCGCGTGTGCGCGCAAGCTCGGTGATCATCGCCACTGCATCGTTGGTCACTTTGCGCGCGAGCGTCTCGTCGACATCTCCGCCGCCGAGGTTGACGGGCGTGGCCGCGCCGATCTCCGTCGCCTCCGCCATGTAGGCGAGGTTGGCCGCATAGGTAATGAACGTGCCGGCCGAAGCGGCGCGCGCCCCGCGCGGCGCCACCCACACGATCACCGGCACATCGGAGGCAAGGATTCTCTGGATCATGCCGCGCATCGAAACGTCGAGACCGCCGGGAGTGTCCATCTGGATGACCGCGGCCTCTACCTCGTCCCGCTCGGCGGCCGCGATCCTGCCCCTGAGATAGTCGGCGGACGTCGGATCGATTACCCCCTTGAGCTCGATGACGTCCAGGCGGCGCCCGGTGTCCTGAGCCGACGCCGCCCCGGGCAGCATCATCACCCCCGAAACCAGGGCTATGAGGGAGAGGACGAGCCGGGCGATGCGCATACCTATATCGTCCCACGCCCGTTCTTTTCTTCTGTGAGCGTCTACCAGGCGCATGGAGGAGAAAAGAACGGGCTGGAGGGGGTAGAAAGCGTGGGTGCAACTCGACGAATTCTTCGCCCCACGGATCCTGATCGTCGCCGGCAAGGGCGGCGTGGGCAAGACGACCGTCGCAGCCGGCCTCGCCCTGGCTGCGGCGCGCCGCGGCCGGAAGGTGTGTGTTGCGGAGGTCGACCGCAAGGGCACCCTGGCGCGCCTGCTGGGCGGCGAGCACAGCGGGTACGAGCCGGTGGAGCACACGGCCGGCGTCTGGGGCGTCAACATCCCGCCGGAGGAGGCGCTCGCCGAGTACCTCGAGGTCCAGTACCACATGAAGCGGATCTCGCGGGCGTTCACGAGCACACAGTTCCTCGACTACATCACGACCGCTGCGCCGGGCCTGAAAGACATCCTCGTGCTGGGGAAGATCTGGTACCTGGAGAAGGGCCGCTCGACCGGCACGAAACACGAATTCGACACGATCGTCGTCGATGCTCCGGCCGCGGGGCACATGCTCACCTTCCTGTCCGCGCCGATGGGCCTATCCGACGCAGTGCGAGTCGGACCCATTCGCAGACAGGCGAGCTGGCTCATGGAGATGCTCCAAGACCCGGCGAGGACGCGAGTCCACCTCGTGACAATCCCCGAAGAAATGCCCGTCGCCGAAACCCTGGAGACGGCGGAAGCGCTCCGCACGCGTCTCGGCATGACGTGTGGCCCCGTGTTTGCCAACGCGGTCTACGACAAACTTTTCACGAGCGACGAACTCACGATCGTCCAAACGATGTTGGAGACCGGGAACCTCGACGACATCTACAAGAGCGCGGAAGACGTCGGATTGCGGCTTGATCTTGATGATGTCAACGCAATGCTGTCGTATGCGCGTTTCCTCAACTCGCGCCGGGAGATCCAGGCGCGTCATCTGAAGGCTCTGAACCGAGGGGTGTCCTTTCCGGTTGTCGAGCTGCCGTTCCTCTTCTCGGCCGGACTCGAGCTACCGGATGTCGAGAACCTGACGGATCGAATCGAAGAAGCGGTGGAGGCCCTGTGAACCCGCTCTCCGAGATCATCCGCAACAAGGAGATCATCGTGTGCGCAGGCTCGGGTGGCGTCGGCAAGACAACTACGGCGGCAGCCATCGCCGTGCAGGCCGCGATCGAAGGTAAGAAGACGGCCGTGCTGACGATTGACCCGGCGCGCCGCCTCGCTTCATCGTTGGGACTCAAGGAGCTCACCAACGATCCCTCCAAGGTCAACAAGCGCAAGTTCACGAGTGCCGGGCTGCAACCCAAGGGCGAACTCCACGCAATGATGCTCGACACTAAGACAACCTTCGACCATGTTGTGGTGCAGTACGCCCCGACTCAGGAACAAGCCGAACGCATCATCAACAACCGCTTCTACCGGAACATCTCGAGCACGCTGTCGGGCACGCAGGAATACATGGCGATGGAGAAGCTCTACGAGATCTACGCCGACGGGGGCTTCGACCTCATCGTCATAGATACGCCGCCCACTCGAAACGCGCTGGACTTCCTGGACGCACCCCGACGCCTGACCGACTTCTTCGAGAGCCGGGTGCTCCGATGGTTCTTGATGCCCTACCTCAAGGCAGGCGGAGGGATCATGCGCGTCGCAAACGTCGCCGCGATGGCGTTCCTCCGTGTCGTCAAACGCATCATCGGGGGTGAGGTCCTCGAGGACACGGCGGAGTTCTTCGGCAACCTCGAGGGCATGTACGACGGTTTCAAACAGCGAGCTCGAGAAGTAGCTCAGCTGCTCCAGTCGGATGTCACGAGCTTCATTGTCGTGACCTCGCCGGCGGAGGACTCCGTCGCAGAGGCGACGGATTTTGCCTCGCGACTCAATGAATCGGGGCTTCCCTTCGGCGCGCTGGTGGTGAACCGCGTCCATCCCCAGTATGGAGACGGAATCGACGTCAAGCCGCGGCAACTCGCCAGGCTCGAGAAGCAGGGCGCCACCGGCGGGCTGGTGGCCAAGCTCTTGGACAACGAGGAAGCGTTCATGCGCGTCGTGAAACTCGAGCGCCGGAACCTCGGTGAGCTGGCGCGAAAGATCCCGCGCCACAGATGGGTATGGGTGCCCTATCTCGAGCAGGAGGCTGTCGACTTCACGGGACTCTCCGCAATAGCCGACCGCCTCTTCTCCGAAGAGTGGCGCAACGGCGCGGCCTAGCGACCGCGGGTTAGTATGCGGGCGTCATGCTTGCGGCAAAGCTCATCGAAGGCACAGTTGCCGTTCTGACGATCGGCACGGTCCTCTTTGCCCTGTGGCTCCTCGTAGATCTCCTCCGCCTGCGGAGGAGCGTCATCGGGACGGCGTACCGGGGTGGGATCGGGCAGTGGTCGTGGGCCGCGCACCGCGCCACGGGCGTCGCCGTGATCGCCTTCCTCTTCGCCCACATCATCGACACCTTCGCCGTCGGCTTCGGGCCCGAGCTCTACGACGAGACCATCAGCCTCTACCAGCAGTGGTGGTTCAAACCGTTTGAGGTTGGACTTGTGGCCGCGGTGTTATTCCACGCCCTCAACGGCCTCAGGATCATCCTGTTCGACTTCTGGCCCCGGCTGGCGCAACGCCAGAAACAGTTTGCGTACGTGGAGCTCGTCTTGTTCCTTGCGGGTTTCCTTCCGGCTGCCTTCTTTATGCTGCGATCCGCCTACGAGACCTCCCCGTTCGCCTGATGTCGATCGCAGAGCAGGCACTCGCCAGGCGGTTTGCGCCCATCGTCGAAGAGGTGGCGCGCGGCATCGGGCGTCACGGCGTTAAGCCCCGGAGCGAAGGCGACGCACCCGCGATCATGCGCGTGCGCCCGGAGTTCAACGTCAAGCGAGTGGTCCAGGTGTACTGGACTCCCTTCCAGGTCGAGATCGAAGGCGACTGTCTCGGGATTCACCTTGACGTTCCCCGGCCTCGCCGGCACTGGACTGAGTGTTATGTATCACTCGCCCAGCGCAACTGGGTGTTGTGTTTCCTCGAACGTGCCGACGGAGACGTGGAACTCGCTTACTACCGCGATTACGCGACGCCGAAGGAGGCGGTGGAGGGGTTCTTCAATCTGTCGGCCTGGTACACGCTCACGGCGACGGATACGACGTGGGAGGACGTCGTCTACGAGATCGATCCGGCCGTCTCGTGGGAGGCTCACTACGAGTCGCTCGCCGGCCGGTCCACCAGCGCCGCCCTCCAGGAGTCCCTGAAGAAGTCCACCATCTTGTGGATGCGTTGGATGCATGCGGGACGCGAACAGACGATGCCTGTGTGGTACCTGTACGACAACAAGTCCGGGCTTATCTACGTCTTATCGGGTGAGCGGCAGCAGACTCTGCCCGGCGCCGCGCAGATGCGAGAGGCGGACATCATCTTCCGGCAGAAGGGCAAGAACATTCAGGTCGCCGATGTGCCGGCGTCTGTCCGAGCGCTCGAACCCGGTCCTCGGTGGGACGAAGTCGCCGAGAAGATCGCCGAGAAACGACTCAACATCCCGGGACTCCCGGAGGAAACGGCGCGCCGCTGGCGCGACGAGTGCGTGATCCTCGAAGTAAAGTTGCGCGCCTGACCAAATCAGCGGAAACCGGCGAACTGTCTGTTCTCACACCTTCGGATACCGAAGGCCACTGCAGACAGTTCGGGGATTTAGGCCTGGTTGAGGATGGAGCGCCAGCCGGCGGCGCCGGCCTGGCGGCGATAGCGGCGCCGCTCCCGCTCGGTGAGGCCACCCCAGATCCCGTGGTCAACGGGGACATCCATGGCGTAGGAGAGGCAGTCTCGCCTGACCGGGCACGTCCGGCAGATCTTCTTGGCCATCTTGTGCTCCCGAGCGCCCACCGCAAAAAACAGGTCTGGATTGTTGATTGCACACGCTGCGTGCGCTCTCCAATCCTGATCCTGGGCCACGAGGGTCAGGTTCTGTGCTGGCATTGCCACCGGAAATGTCACTTCCCTTGAAAACAGTCTGAAACTGCTTGAAACTGGCACGGAAAACACTAGTTCCGGACTTGCGGCTTGCCGATAGTCCATTGGGGTCGTTTTCGCGGGTCGGCTTATAGGCTTTGCGGGTATCCCCCAAATTGACTACGTCATAGTGCTTCGGGGCCACGGTGGGTTACGGAAGTTAAGAACGTGACGGTCGAGTGGTTTCACGCAGGGCTGAACTGGCGCACGGATCTGCCGGACTTATTACAAACCGGCCAGGCACCGGGCTACACACCGCTGGGATGCAATTAGCTACCAAATACCGCGGCTAACTGCCATTTCGGAGCCCGCTCGAGCGAGCCGAGTCACGGAATCGCCCGGCGCGCCGGGCGTGCCTAGTGGCGGAAGTCCTTGGCTGCTTCCTCGACGGTGGGGGCGATCGAGACCCCTTCGCCGAATCCGGTGATGGCGAACAACTTGAGATGCTGCTCTCGGGTGCAGGCGATCGCCAGGTCGCCACCGGCCTCCCGGAGCCGGCGCACCCCGCCCATAAGTGCTCCCAGCCCGGAGGAGTCCATGAACGGCACCTGATCGAGGTCCACGACCACCCGCGGGGTCTCCTGGTCGATCATCGTGCCGATCGCGTCCCGGAGCGAACCCACCGTGTACACGTCCAGGTCGCCGTTCGGCGTCAGTACCTGGTACTCGCCCGCGTTGGTGATCTCGATCTCTACCTTCTGCTGTGCCACTCTTGTTCTCCCGTTTGTACCTGCATCGACCCCCTCGGAACCGCCGTGCCTAGATACTCGATCACGAGCATCGTCAGGTCGTCATCGAGCTTACCGGCGGCGAATTGCTCCACCTCCTCGACAAGCCGCTCGCCGATGTCGGCCGCACCCACCGGCGCGAGCCGCATCACTGCCTCGGCGAAGCGCTGCTCGCCGAAAACCTCGCTGTTCGGTGCCTTCCCCTCGAGCCATCCATCGGTAAAAAACAACAAGCAATCACCAGGCTCGAGGATCGTCACGGCCTCCGCATACCCCGGTTCCTGGAACCACCCTAACGCCCTGTTGCGGGGCCCCTCGACGTAGGCACCCCTCGGAACCGCGCTATTTCCCCCGCCGGTGCGCAACAGAAACGGCGCCGGATGGCCCATGTTCAACCACCGGGCTTCACCCGTCCTCAGGTCGAGGGTGGTGTAGATGAGCGTGGTGAACGAGCCCGGATCCGTAGCGTCGAGAAGAGCCTCGTTCGTACGCTCCACGATCCTCCTCATCTCCGAGCCCAGCGCCCGTTCGGCGCGCAGAAACGATAGGGCGACGGTCGACATCAGCGCCGCGCCGATGCCCTTGCCGGAAGCGTCGCCGATGACGAGCGTCAGCTTGTCTTCCGCTACTTCGACGTCGTACCAATCGCCTCCGACGAGGTTTGCCTGACGCTGAAGAGGCAGGATCCTGACTCCGGGCGTGGCCGGCAATGTGCGCTGCAGGAGGTTCTGCTGGATCGAGGCGGCGATCTCAAGTTCGCGATCCTGTAGGGCGAGCTGCTGCAACCGTTTGAGGCCGGCTTGCATCTCGCCGAACCGCGTGGCGAGCTCCTCCACCTCATCACCGGAGCGAATCTTGACGTCCTGATCGAAGTCGCCCCGACCGATCGCCCGCGTGACCTCGACGAGCTGCGAGATGTTCCGAGCCAGCCGGCGTGGGAGCACCCAGGCGAGGAACGTCCCGAGCGCGAGGGCTCCGATCACCACCAGCAGCAGGATCAGGAAGGCGTTTCTCGTCCGGGAGCGAGCCTCCGACTCACTCTGCATCACTCGTTCCTGCTGGGAGTTCCGGAGCAGCTCTCCCTGCAGTTCCACCTGAGAGATGAGCACCTCGCCCTGACCGCTCAGTATCGAGAAAGCCTGGGTTCGCTCGCCCGAGATTGCGAGCGGAATGACTTGGTCTTCCACGACGTCCTGGTAGTCGTGACCCGCCTCAACCAGCTGATCGAAGTCCTCTTGATCTTCCTCGGATTCGAAGAGGTCCCTGGCTTGCTCCTCCCAGAAGTCGGTCTCCTCGACCTCCCGCCTGAAGGTCTCCAGATGGGGCTCCTGGGTGCTGCTCAAGAGCGCGCCCCGCACCGCCGTCGATTGGGCCGAGTATCCGAGGACGATCTCGTCTACCGCCACGAGTCCCGGAATCGCTTCGTCGAAAACGCCTCGTTGAACGCTCCGCAACGAAGTGAGCAGGGACAAAGTCACCCATCCCAGTACTGCGATGAGTGCGAGCAGGAGGCCGAAACCGCCCACGATCTTCCACCGAAGGGACAGTCTCACCCCGCCAGTATCCTCGACCTCGTGAAGCTCCGCACTATCGCACTCCCCGTCCTCGGCCTCGCCGCCTACTCCGTGTGGGAGGCGCGAGCGTACCGGCTGGTCGTCCACGAGGTCCCGGTGAAGGCGGGCGTTCCCCCGCTAAGCGTCCTTCACATTTCGGACACTCATCTAATCGCTGCGAACCGGAAGCTCCGAGGGTGGTTGGAGCGGCTCCCGGACGCGCTGGGCGTCACGCCCGATCTCGTCGTGACGACGGGGGACATGATCGATCACGACAACGGCATCGACCCACTCATCAAATCGCTCGAAGGGTTACAGGGCCGGATGGGCCGCTACTACGTGCTGGGGTCGCACGACTATTACCAGTCCACCATCCGAGGACTGGTCAAGGGGATGATCAGGCTCTACGGCAAGGGCGGAGAGCCCGTGACGGCGCGATTCAACGACACGGCGCGGCTCGAAGCGGAGCTCGCGGCCTCGGGATGGGTGTCGCTGATGAACTCCACCGAGTTCGTGGACACACCCGAGGGTCGGATTCGGATCACCGGGATCGCGGACCCATTCATGAAGCGTCATAGGACCGACCACATCGTGCGCACCCCTGAAGACGCGGCGGCAATCGGGCTCGTGCACTCGCCAGAGGTTGTAGCCGAGTGGGCGCTGGCCGGCTACGACCTCGTCCTCGCAGGGCACACTCACGGAGGCCAGGTTTGTGTTCCGGGCTGGGGAGCGGTGGTTACCAACTCCTCGCTCCCCGCGTCGATGGCTGCTGGGCTCACGCTCGTCGGCGGCACCTGGCTGCACGTGAGTCCCGGCCTGGGGACGGGAAGGTTCGCGCCGATCAGGCTGGCGCGCCCCCCCGAGGCGACCCTGTTGAAGTTGCGTCCGTCCTAGGCCCGTTCTTTTCTTCTCTAGGCACCGTGAGGGTGCATACAGGAGAAAAGAACGGGTTAGTCGGGGTGGGAGGCGTCGGTGAACTCGCGGAACACTCCGCTGACGAGGAATGCAGTCTGTTCGGCGATGTCCACGCAGTGGTCGCCGAATCGCTCGAGGTAACGAGCCACGAGAACCAGGTTCGTCGCCCACTCGAAGCTGACGTCGTCATCGACATACTGCTTGAGTTCGTCCAGCATCCCGCGGTTCAGTCGGTCGAGCACGTTGTCCTTGATCGGCAGCATCTCGGCCAGCTCCAGACTCCTCTGAGCGAAAGCCTGGATCGTGTTGTCGAGCATCTCGCTGGCCCGCGTCCCCATCTCGCCGATCCGAGTGACCATGGGTGAATCCGTGGGATAGGGGTGGTCTCCCTGGACGAATTTCGCGATGTTCACGCACAGGTCGCCCATGCGCTCGATGTGGATGTTGCAGTGAATGATCGCGGTTACCAGGCGGAGATCGCTGGCAACCGGAGCCTGCAATGCCAGCAGGTTGAGAACCTGAGTCTCGGTCTCGAGGTAGTGGGCGTCGACTTCGTCGTCACCGGCAATGACCTCCCGGGCTATGTCCGCGTCGCGCCGTTCGACCGCCTCGAGCACGTGCGCCAGCAGGCGTTTCACCTCTGCGGCCTGCGCTAGGAGACTCTGCTCGCCGGCCTCGAGTGCCTCGTGAAATCCAAGCCGCTGAACCATCATCGAAGCCTACCCGCAGCTGTACAAGGCAAGCATAACTTCATGAACTCACGCCGATTCTGAAAGCAGAGCCGCCTGGAGATATGTCCACCCCGCGAACGTTTGGGAAACTGAACGTATAGAAGCAGTCTCACATCGCGGTCATATGAACTCCCACAACTAAACTTCTGGGTGAGGAAACCAAGTGGAAGCTGGAACAGTTGCCCTGCTGCTAGTCGCCGGCGCCCTGGCGGTCGTCGTGGGGTTTCTGTATGCCCGCCTCCGCCGGGCGGAAGCGGCGCCTGCTCCCCCCGCGCCCAGGGCCGAAACCGGCAAGCGCACCCAGCGCGTCGAGGACGTCCTCGAGCGGATCTCGGAGGGTGTCGTTTTCCTCGACGACCAGTTGCAACCGGTTCTTGCGAACTCGTCGGCTCGATCGCTACTCGGACTCGATGGACAGGGCTTCGCCCTCCGTGCAACGTCCGACGAGGTTATGGCCGTCGCAAAAGAGGCACACACGAACTTCGAGGACGTCGAACGAACGGTAGAGACGTGGTTCCCCACCCGCCGGCACCTTGACGTTCGGGGGACACCCATGCCCGACCGATCGGGCACCATCCTGATCATCGACGACATAACGGAGGCGCTCCGCACACAGCGAATCCGCACGGAGTTCGTAGCTCATGCATCGCACGAGCTGAAGAGTCCCGTTGCCAGCCTGCAGGCTCTTGCCGAGGCCGTTCGTCAGGCCGTTCAAGACGACCCTGATGCAGCCGACCGGTTCTCCAAACAACTCGTGAAAGAGGCGGTGAGGCTCGGACGGTTGATCGGGGACCTGCTCGATCTCTCTCGCCTCGAGGAGCCGGCCAAGGTGTCCAAGGAACGCGTCGACATGTCTGTCGTTGGTCAGCGCGAGGGCGAACTCGCGCTGGAGTCCGCCGCCGCCAAAGACATCGAACTGAACATGAGCATCTCGCCCCACGTTTTGGTATCGGGAGACGAGCAGCAACTCTCGTTGATGTTGCGCAACCTGCTCGACAACGCGATCCGCTACACACCAGAGGAAGGCCACGTCGCGCTCGATATCAGGCCGGAGGGCGATGAGGCTGTGGTGCGGGTAATCGATACCGGCATGGGAATTCCGATGGCAGCTCAGGAACGTGTCTTCGAGCGGTTCTACAGGGTCGACAAAGCTCGGTCGCGCGACCGTGGTGGGACGGGACTCGGCCTTGCGATCGTCAAGCACGCCGTGGAATTGCACGGCGGAACGATCGGATTGGAGAGCGAGCTTGAGCGCGGATCGACATTCACGGTCCGGCTGCCGATCGCCCCCGCTGAACCCCTTCAGTCGGCGGCCGGATAGGTCTAGGGACAGGAGGCACGGGTGCCGCGAGTACTGCTTATCGAAGATGAGGAAGGATTCGGGGAGGCGCTCGAGTATCAACTCGGGCGAGAGGGATACGACGTCGACAGAACAACGGACGGCATCGCCGGCCTAGAGCGCTGGCGCACCAACGGCGCCGACTTGGTGCTGCTCGACCTGATGCTTCCCGGCATGGCCGGCGAGGACATCTGCAAGGAAATACGGCGCAGCTCCAACGTGCCGATCATCATGCTCACGGCGCGCGATGCCGAGATCGACAAGGTTGTGGGCCTTGAACTCGGCGCAGATGATTACGTGACCAAGCCCTTCAGCACACGCGAACTCGTGGCCCGGATGAAGGCGGTGCTGCGCCGCACGAGCACCGAGAAGGCGGCCGCCGGTGGTGTATTGGAGGGCGGCGGCATCCGACTTGATCCGGAGCGCTTCGAGGTGACGGTGAACGGGGATGCCGTGCACCTCCCGCGCAAGGAGTTCGAGCTGCTTGAGCTACTGATGGAGAACTCAGGTCGGGTACTCACGCGCGAGACGCTCATCGACCGCATCTGGGGATCGGACTATTACGGCGACACCCGCACACTCGACGTGCACGTCAAACGGCTGCGCGCCAAGTGCGAAGGGGACCCCCACGCGCCCACACACCTGGTGACGATCCGAGGCCTCGGCTACAAATTCGTCCCATAATTTCGAACTGTCTGCAATCAGTCACGCATACCGTGACTCACAGCAGACAGTTGGCCTTTTTAGGGGCCGATTTCTTTGGAGAGCACGCCGATGTCTCCGGTCAACATGTAGCGGAGGCGTTCGCCGATCATCACCGAGTGGTCGGCAATCCGTTCGAGGGCGCGCCCGGCGAGCAGGGTGGTAACGGCGATCGGGACCGCGTAGGGGCCCGTTATCCGCATGATGGCATCGGTGAGCTTGCGGTTGTACTCGTCCATCGCGTTGTCGCGCTGTTCGAGCGTCTTTGCAAGTTTGAGGTCGCGTGTCGACCACGCCCTGGCGGTGGTCCGGAATAGCTCGATCGCCTCCTGAGCCATGTCGCGCAGGATGTTGAACGTCTCGGTGTTTGCCGCCAGCAGGTGCTGATCGGGCGCCAGCTTCACGATACGCAGGCACAGATCGCCTGTGCGCTCGAGGTCGCCGAGGATGCGGATGACCGAGACGACGAGGCGAAGGTCCGAGGCAACCGGGCTCTGCCGGCCGAGGAGGTCGTAGCACCGCTCCGAGAGTGACACGAGCATGTCGTCGATCTCGTCGTCTGCCGCCAGGACCTCGTTCGCAAGTTCCAGATCGCCGGTTAGAAGGACCTGGGTGGACCGCTGAAGCGCCTCATCGACCTTGAGGGCCATCACCTCGATCTGCAGGCGGAGCTGCTCGAGCTCCATCGAGAAGGATCGGCGAAGAGGATGGCCCTCGTCTATGGGCAGCGCGGGAGTCTCTCCAGCGAGCTCCTCTACAGGCTTTGAATCAGCCGAATCGCCCGGTGACGTAGTTCTCAGTCCTCTCTTCCTTGGGATTCGTGAAGATGACTTCGGTCTGGTCGTATTCCACGAGCACCCCGGTCCGCCGATCCTGCTCCTCGTTGACCTCTGCAGTGAAGAACGCCGTCATATCGCTGACGCGCGCCGCCTGCTGCATGTTGTGAGTGACGATCACGATCGTGTACTCATCCTTAAGGTCCTGCATCAAGTCCTCGATGCGCCCCGTCGCGATGGGGTCGAGCGCCGAACATGGCTCGTCCATAAGGATCACGTCGGGCGCCGTGGCAATGCAGCGGGCGATGCACAGGCGCTGCTGCTGCCCGCCGGACAACGACCAGGCCGACTCCTTCAAGCGATCCTTGACCTCATCCCACAGCGCCGCCCTCTGCAGCGATTCCTGGACGAGATCGTCCATGTTGCCTTTGAAGCCTGCGATCTTGGGTCCGAACGCGACGTTGTCGTAGATCGATTTCGGGAACGGGTTTGGCTTCTGGAACACCATCCCGATGTGGCGCCGCACCTCAACGGGGTCGACACGCTTGTCGTACAGGTCGACACCGTGGTAGAGGAGCTTCCCCTCGACGCGCGCCGTCTCGACCAGATCGTTCATTCGGTTGAGGCACCGCAGCATCGTGGTCTTGCCGCACCCCGAGGGACCGATTAACGCGGTGATCTGATTACGAGACACGTCCAGCGTCACATTTCTAACCGCCCGGAACGAGCCGTAGTAGACCGACAGATCATCGATGTCGAAGATGTTCTCTTTGAATGCGGGCTCTCGCCGCTCGCGTTCGCGGACGTCGACGGTAACCCTCGCTTCGTCCTCGTTCCGTCGGGCCGTGGTCATGTCCACGTCATCACCACTTTCGTTCATAACGGTTTCTAAGCAATATGGCCACGGCATTAGCCGTAAGCGTCATGGCTAGCAGCACGATGATGGCTGCACTCGTCAACGCTCTGAAATCCTCCTGGGGGGTCCCCGCCCAGCGGAAGATGACCGTCGGGAGCGTCGTGTACCGACCTGTGATCTGGTCCAAGAAACCCCCGGTCGTGGTCAGAAATCCCGTAACCGCCCCGACCAGCAGGAGCGGTGCAGTCTCACCTACAGCGCGGGACATCGACAGGATGGTTCCCGTGAGAATACCGGGTGCCGCGGAGGGGAGGACGTGGCTGCGGATGACCTCCCATTTCGTTGCGCCGACGCCGTAGCCGGCCTCGCGGATGCTCTGAGGAACTGCACGGAGAGCCTCGGCCGACGTGATGATCACAATTGGGAGGACGAGGACGGCCAGAGTGAGGCCCCCGGCCAGCACGACGGGTCCGATGCTCATGAGCTTGACGAAGATGGTGAGCCCAAGGATGCCGTAAACGATCGATGGGACACCTGCCAAGTTCCTGATGTTGACGTTAACGAATCGATTGAACCGAGTGTCCCGAGCGTACTCTTCGAGATATACGGCCGCTCCGATACCGATAGGGAAGGCAATCAGGACAACAAACATGGCCATGTACAGGGACCCCACGATCGCCTGTCCCACGCCCGCCGTCGCGGCCGTGACCACCGAAAGCCTGCCGGTAAGAAACGACCCGCCCCGTTCGGTAAACACGGAGACCCCGCCCTGGATGACGTCGTAAAGAAGGACGACGAGAAAGAGCAATGAGATCAACAATGCAAACAGCAGGAGAGTCTGAAACAGGAGACCGCCCGTATCAACGCGGCGCCCGGCGAGCTGCTTGCGGACGACATCGCTCGAACGCGGCCCCTCCCTGAGTGCGGCGGATCCGACGGCCATCAGTACTTCTGCCTCACTCGGCGGACGAACCGTTCACTCAAGATGTTCAACGCGAGGGTCATGAAGAACAGCAGAAGCCCAATGAAGAAGAGGCTTTGGAAGGTGCCTTCTGCTCCCCGCACCTGGTCGCTGCCAACCGCAAGAGCGGTCATCGCCGCCGTCATGGTTTGACCAGTGCCGGTCGGATCCAGCGAAAAAGCAGATCCACCGGTCGCTCCCGACACAATCGCAACGATCATGGTCTCTCCGATAGCGCGCGATACCCCGAGAATGAGCGCAGCCATGATCCCCGAAACTGCCGCCGGGAAGACGACTTTGAGCGTAGTCGTGCGCTTGCGGGCACCCATCCCGTAAGACGCTTCTCGCAGTGCGTGAGGCACCGACCGCAGAGCGTCTTCCGCCACTGATGCCACCAGGGGTGTAATCAACACTCCAACCGCAATTCCCGCCGCCATCATGTTGAACAGAGTTGCCTCGGCGAAGATGCTTTGCACGATCTCTGGACTGATCCAGGTCAGTGCGAAGAACCCAAGCACGACGCTGGGAATCCCAGCAAGGATCTCAAGAATCGGTTTCAGCCAACGCCGCACTCTAGGATTCGAATACTCGGACAGGTATGTCGCCGCGCCCAGGCCAAGGGGGGTTGCAACGACCATGGCGATTGCGCTCACCACAAGCGTGCCTGCGACGATCGTTCTGATGTCAAACGCTCCCCTTCGCGGGAACCAGCCTGTGGCCGACCACAGAGCAGAAAGGTCCACACGCCTGAGGAACACCCAAGCCTCACCGAACAAGGACCCGATGATGGCAGCGCTGATTAGGATGGACAACGCGGCCGCAGCCAGGAAGGTCCTCGAGACGACGCGTTCCTTCCGCAGGCGGGATACATTGCCCTTGAGCACTTCCAGGTCGATGGCTCTGTTGTCTTTTGCTATCGAAACGTCAGCCATGTGCGCTCCCGATTCCTACGCGAGCGCGGGTCGGGAGCGCCAGCTCCCAACCCGCCCACGGGGACAACCCTCTCAGTTCGAAGTCCCTCCATCAACCCTCTTTAGGGTTTAACTGTCTTGCCTTGTTCCAGTCTCCTTACTCTCCCAGACACTGCGCGTTTCGCCCAGATCCTCGTCGTTAAGAGCAACGTAACCGACCTCCTCGGCCGATGTGATGCCCTCATCCGAAAGGTAGAAGTCGACGTAGGCCTCGGTCGCGGGGTTCTCCTCCAACTTTGCCGTGTTGACATAAATGAACAGTGGCCTGGAAATCGGGTACTCGAAACTCGCGATCGTTTCCGGAGTAGGTGCCACGCAGCCGTCCCCACCGTCAACTTCGAGCGCGGCTACGCTTTCCTGGTTGCTGACGAAGAAGGCATAGCCAACCCAGCCCAACGACGAGGCCGTGCCCTGAATGCCCTCGATGATTACGTTGTCGTTGGCAGAAGCCTGGTAGTCGGGACGCGTCGATACCTCCTCGTACTCCTCTTCGAGGCCGGCCTCTTCCACAAAGGCCTCAAGTACCAGCTCAACGAAAGCATCGAAGGTGCCCGACTCCTCACCAGGAGCGGTGATAACGAGCGGCTGATCCGGGTACGGGGCGGCGACGCCTCCGTACTCCTCGGCAAGGCCGTTGGCGTCCGACCACTGACCGAAGCCCTCCGCCTCAGGTCCCAGGAGTGACCAAAGATCCGCGTGGTTAACGCACGTCACGAAGTCGTTCTCCGTCGAGGTGATGACGGAGAGACCGTCGATCGCGATGTACAGCTCGATGAAATCGATCCCGTTCTCCGCACAAGCGTCTATTTCCTCTTGCTCTATCGCTCTGGAGGCATCCGAGATGTCGGTCTCACCGTTGCAGAACAACTCGAATCCGTCCGAGGTTCCCGGCCCCGAGACCGAGATATCTACAGCCGGCTGCGTCGCGCTGAACTTCTCGGCGACCGCGACGCTTATGGGCTCCACGGTCGAAGATCCCGAAACGGCGATCGCTCCCGAAAGCTCTTCCTCCTCGGCGGACGCGTTCTCCCCGTTTCCGCCGTTGTCGTCGTCGCCACAGGCGGCGGCTATTAACATGACCGTCATTGCCACCAGTAGGAAGCGGAATGCTCTCCCACGGAGCTTCGTCATTGCGCTTGTTTCCTCCTTAACTAGGCTGCGCCCGCCATGCGGCGGAGCGTCCCGGTACCCGTAATCCCGCCCAAGGGCCTCCCAGCGGACCTCGGCGCGGCAGGGCCACACGCGGCGCACGCTAGCAACGGCATGTTGCAGACCGGCAGACAGTTCATGAACGCCATGTGAACGGATTTCCGCATGAACCAGAGGGGTGTCCGAGCCTGCGGAGCGCCGGCGGAGCCGCCTCGAGGCCTGCGCTTCAGGGCGGGATGGCCATGGCGCGATGCTAGGCGGAATCGTAGGTTCGATGCCTGGGACTCCGGAGGTGATGATCGTGACCGACGAACGCTTGCGAGCTCCGCGTCTGCCGCCTCGCTGGTTCGTTCGCCTCTTCTGGTCGGCGCACCGCGCGGTATGCCGCGTTACCGGCGGCCGCGTGGGGCTGTGGCGTCCGAAGCGGGGCAAGTGGGGCACTGCGCGGCTCACGACCACCGGTCGCCGCACGAACAGGCAACGCAGCGTGATCGTCGGATATATCGAGGATGGTCCGAACGTGATAACCATGGCGATGAACGGCTGGGCTGAGAAGGAGCCGGCGTGGTGGCTCAACCTCCAGGCGCATCCCGACGCGAGGGTCGATCTGGTTAAGGAGACCCGTGAGGTGAGGGCACGCGCCGCCGAAGGAGAAGAACGGTCACGCCTGTGGGCCAAGTGGCGCGACATCGACAAGAACTTGGACGCCTATGCGGCGCTGCGGTCCTCCGAGACTGCGGTCGTGATTCTGGAACCGCGGTCGCCTGTTCCCTGAGGGGGGACTAAGGTCACCCCACCGTTTGGACACGACTTACCAGCGTTCCGCGGTCGAGCCCGAGCCGGCAAATGTCGCCCAATGAGAAAAGGCCCCGTCACCAGGGCCCTTCCGTCGGGAAGGCGGGATTTGAACCCGCGACCTCAGCGTCCCGAACGCTGCGCGCTGCCAAGCTGCGCCACTTCCCGTGAGCGCCACATCTTACCGGGCGCCGCCGGGCCGCCCCGGCGCGCCGCGTGCTGGGACTAAACGACGCTAAGGGGGGCCCATTTGCTAACAAGCGTGCGCATACGATCCGGGGATGGCACGCATCCTTATCGCGGGCGCAAATCTGTCGCTCGACCGGACAATCGTGCTCGACGACCTCGAAATCGGCCGGATCCACCGGACCGACTCCGTCGACGTCCGGGGCGGAGGCAAGGGGGCAAACGTCGCCCGGGCCCTTCAATGCGTCGGCGTCGATTCGCACGTCATCGGGTATTCCGGTGGCATCATCGGACGGGCCACCGTGGACCTCATCGAATCCGAAGGGCTGTGGGTCACCCCGGTTGACGTGGATGGTCAGGGCCGCTCGTGCCTGACGGTGCTGGCCCGCCGCGCCGAAACCACCGTCTTCAACGAACCGGGGCCGACGATCGGAGCTGCCGAATTCCGCCGGCTCATGGAGGCGGTCGACGAGCGCCTGGATTCGGCGCGGGTCTTCGTCTGTTCCGGCAGCTGGCCGCCGGGATCGCCAACCGACTCGGCGGCGCGCCTCATCGCACTAGCGCGGGATCGAGGGTGCACCACCGTGTGCGACACGTCGGGGCGGTTTCTCGTCGAGGCACTCGATGCCAAACCCGACGTAATCAAGCCGAACATCGCGGAGGCGCGCGGCGCGCTCGGTGCCGATTCGGCGGAGATGATCGACGAGCGGCACGACTCGCTTGAGCAGGCCGCCGAGGCCGCCGAAGCGCTGCTCGACCGGGGTCCGAGCGCGGTGATAGTCACCGCGGGTTCGGCGGGCGCGATCGTGGCTCAGCCCGGCTCGACCGAGGTCTACCCCGGGCTCGAGGTAAACGTCGTCAATCCGGTCGGCGCGGGGGATGCGCTCGTGGCCGGAGTGGCGGCTGCGCTTGCCGAGGGCGAGGACCTCTCAGCGGCGGTG
>OCZV010000294.1_pt1 | contig 18049 bp, 13 predicted proteins | sample 1539051 | NCBI WGS metagenome assembly OCZV01 (sample SAMEA3113581, study PRJEB22503) | soil metagenome
CCCCGAGGCCGACGCCGGCCGCAGTGTGGAATTGGAGATCTCAACCGACCGCGGGGACTCGTTTCAGGCCACAGTAAACGTTGTCCCGCAGCGAAAATGGTCGATCTTCCTCGTCCATCATTCGCATCTAGATATCGGCTATACCGATCCTCAGGACCTCGTCCTTCGTCACCATATGACCTACCTCGACTCGGTGTTGGATCTCATCGGGGCAACGAATCCCTGGCCCGAGCCTGCGATGTTCCGCTGGACCGTCGAAGCGAACTGGCCCCTCCGACACTGGCTTGCAAGTCGGCCGACTCGCTCTGTCGAGGCGTTCGTCGAGGGCGTCCGGGCCGGTCGCATAGACGTCTCCGCGCTCCCTTTCACGATGCACACCGAGGCGTACTCGATGGACGAGCTTGCCCGACAACTGTGGTTCATCGATGAGCTGCGAGAGCGGTATGACCTCCGCATCGACTCGGCGATGCAAACCGATGTCCCGGGAGCAACCGTCGGCCTGTTAAACGCGCTCGTCGACGCCGACATCCGCTATCTGGCCGTCGCACATAATTACGCGGGCCGATCCGTTCCCCATCTCACCGACGGGAAGCGCCTCACGCGCCCCTTCTACTGGACGGACGACGCGGGGCGCAAGCTCTGCGTGTGGTACACAGACACGCCACACGGCGTGGCATACATGGAGGGCAACATGCTCGGCCTCGCCGACGATTACGACGCCGTGGTTGAGCTGCTGCCCGAGTACCTCGCCTGCCTCGCACAGCGCACCTATCCTTACAGCGCGCCCCTGTTCGGTTGGAAGGCCCCGACGGACGATCACGGGGAGTCCGTACCTTATCCATTCGATCTTCTCCATCTGCGCGTCCAGGGCGCGTTCGCCGACAATGCGTCCCCGAGCATCGTGCCCTCAGAGATAGCCCGCAGGTGGTGCTCCGAGTGGGTCTACCCACAGCTTCGCATGGCGACAAACAGGGAGTTCTTCGTCGCTGTCGAAGAACGACTCGCACACTTGCTGGACGAGTTCGGTGGGGACTGGACGGACTGGTGGGCGGACGGCATCGGATCGGCCGCGCGACCGCTTGCCTTCAACCGGCGCGCTCAAAGCACCATCCGTACCGGCCAGACACTCAACGCCCTCGCCGACAAGTTCGTCGACGACGGTGCGGAGCGAGGCGCGGCGTGGTCGACGGAGGTAGCGGCCGCCTACGATGACATGGCGCTCTTCGACGAGCACACCTGGGGCGCGGCCAATCCGTGGGAAGACGCTCTCGACAAGATGGATTCGGGAGCGCTGCAATGGGATCGAAAAGCTGCGTTCGCTTCGGCCGCAGTCGAGCGCGCGGAACGACTCGCCGCGGCAGGTCTGGCCAGGCTCGAGCCACTGTGGTCTGCGCCTGCCTCCAGCCTGGGGGCGGTCGTCGTCGTCAATCCGACATCCTGGACGCGCACGGATCTGGTCACTGTGTTTCTGCCTGAGAGCAGATTTGGGGCCGCGCCCCAATTCGAGGTCGTCGACCCGTCCACCGGGGCGGCGGTGCCAAGCGTCGTGGAGGACCAGCCACATGCGGTGTACCGCCCGCGCGGCCGCCACCTCAGCTTCGTCGCTCACGATGTCCCACCGCTGGGCTTCGCCCTATATGAACTGCGGCGTGGGGGCGACGGCGACGCAGCGGCCGCGCTCCCGGCGAGTGAGCCACGGATCCAAAACGAGTACTTCGATGTGGAGTTCGACCTCGGCGAGGGATGCATCGCCCATATCGTTGAGCGGAACTCGGGCCGCGAACTCGTGGCAGCGAACGCGCCCTTTGGCTTCAACCAGTACGTCTACGACCGGTATGCGACAGCTCCACACATCAACCACCTCTCATCGCGCGTCAGTGCGGAGGACCTCGCGCTGCTCGGCAGCCGATCTGTAGCGAGTCATGCCATAGCTACCGAGCGTTCATCGACGCCGGTCTGGGAACGCCTGACCGTACGGCTCGATGGTGATGGGGCGCACTGGCTGGAGACAACTCTGACGGTGCTGCGCGGCGTGAACCGAGTGGACATCACCAACCGCCTGAGTAAGGTTGGCACGGACCAAAAGGAGAGCGCGTTCTTTGCGTTTCCCTTCAACGCCGACGAGGCGACGCTCCGCTACGAGATCACCGGTGGGACCAGCTCACCGACGAGTCCACATGTGCCCGGGTCGGCGCGGCATATGAGAGCGATTCGTCACTGGGCGTCTGTAGCCACAGACCAGGGCACGATAATTTGGGTCACCAACGACGCGCCGCTCGTGCAGTTCGGGAATCTTCATCTCCCGTACGCCCCGTTTCCTGCCACCCTGGAACCCGAACGACGCGACGTCACGACAATCTATTCGTGGATCCTCAACAACATCTGGGACACGAACTTTCCCTCAAGGCAGCAGGGAGAAATGCACTTCGGCTACGCGGTAGCGACCGCCGCTGCGGGAGAGGACGAAACCCCGGCGCGGCAAACGGCGGCGGCAGTCACGATGCCCCTGGTCGCGCTCCTAGTGCGACCGTCGGACGCGTCGCGCTTCCCGGCGCGAGGCACCTTCTGTCATGTGAGCCGACCCGACGTGGAGATCGTATCGCTCGCCCCGTCTCGACGGGGGCACGATCTCGTCGCGCTGTTGCAATCGCATGTGGCGGAGCCGGCCGAGGTAGATGTGCGGTTTCCTCTGATGACGGTCGCTCGTGCCTGGAGGGGAACACATCTCGAGCGCCACCTGCGAGAGGTGCCGGTTGCGGGCGAGGCGGTTCGGCTAACCGTCCGGCCTGGTGAGTTGTCGACGCTCGCCTTGAGCCTTGGTGCCGGGACCAATGAGTAACCTACCCGGCCCTCGCCTGCTCGCGTTTGACATCGGAGGCTCGCGCCTCAAGTCGGGCATTGTGTCCCTCCACGACGACGCCATCGACGGCGCGCGCGTCGAGGACATCGCGGGATACGCCGTCGACGACGTTCTGCGTGCCGTCGCCAGGGTCGGTCACGAGGTGTTCGAGGAGACGCCGTGCCGAGGAGTCGGGTTGTGCGCCCCGGGCCTCATAGACGAAGCGGGTAAGTGGATCTCACTGCCGGGCAAGATCGAGGGCGCGGCAGGTCATGACCTCGTGCGCTGGCTCACAAACGAATTCACCCTCCCCTCGGTCGTCGTCAACGACGCGGTTGCTCACGGGGTCGGAGAGGCCTGCGCCGGAGCAGGTCGGAATCGCGAACGCGTGGTTGTGATGACTATTGGCACGGGAATCGGCGTGTCGGTTGTCCAGAACGGAGCGCCGTTGACAACCGGGACCCTCGGAGGGGGCACCATGGGAGGGCACATTCCGATCTCGGAGAAGGATGACGGATACCTCGACTCCAACGGCAGGCCGGACACGATCGAGGCACTCTGCTGCGCCCGCAGGATCGTCGATTACGCGAACGAATACGGAGAGCCGGCAGCGTCCGTGCCCGACGTCTACGACGCCCACGCGCGCGGCAGCGATGCGGCGCGCCGAGGAATCGATAGGTACCGGAACCATCTGGCTCGCGGACTTGTGGCGCTTGCTCACGCTCACGCTCCCGACCTCATAGTGATCGGCGGCGGGGCGATGACCCCCGACAATCCCGTGATGGACGGGCTCGAGTCCCTTGTAAACGAGCGGCTATTCGGCAGTTACACGGTCGAGATAGCAGTCGCAAGACTTGGGGAACTTGCCGCTCTCTGTGGGCTGGCGCACATATTCAGGCAGCGGCACGCGTCCGAATGACAGAGGCTTCCCCGATCCATCGAATCCCAGGGCGCATGTCCAACTACGATCGCTTCCCGTTTGTCGACGCCGGATCCAGATCCCAATGCGCAGTCGGGTGGGTTGCAGTAATTGGGGCCATCAGGGCGACAAGCCGCCGCGTCATCGTGGTGGACGCGTATCCGGGCGTCGCGGAGGACGATCTCCTTACACTCGCAAAAGGCCTCGAGCCGGACACGACTATCGCCGTAGATGCGGCGCTGAAGCCGCAGGCCGAGATCGATCGGATGATTTATCCCGATCTGACGTCCGACCCGGTATTCGGTCGCCTGACGCATCTCACCCTTCAGGACTTCTTCGACCCGGTCCTTCAGGAGGAAATTCGCACGGTAATCCGCAATGCTCCCGGCACCGTCGTCGTCTACGGGACGGGGGCGTCGTTGATCACGGAGGGTGACCTGCTGATCTGTGCGGACATGCCGCGCCGCGAGGCGCAGCTTCGACAGCGTCGCAACGCGGCCTCCAATCTCGGGACGACCGATCTTGCAGCCGAGCCATCCCTCAAGTACAAGCGCGCCTTCTTCGTCGACTGGAGAGTCTGCGACGCGCACAAGAAGACGCTGTTCGGCCGCATGGACTTCGTCCTGGACACATGCGTGTCCGGGCAGCCGAAGATGATCACGGGCGCGGTTCTGCGTCGGTCGCTACAGAACGCAGCCGCCCGACCTCTGCGACTTGTTCCGTGGTTCGACCCTGCGCCGTGGGGCGGGCGCTGGCTGATGAAGGTTTGTGACCTCGATCGCGCCGCGGTGAACTATGGATGGGCGTTCGACTGCGTACCAGAAGAAAACTCGTTGCTGCTCCGCTTCGGCGACGTCTGCTTCGAAACGCCGGCCCTCAACCTTGTGTATCTGTGTTCTAGGTCACTGCTCGGGCCCGAGCTCGTCGAGCGCTTCGGCGCGGAGTTCCCGATCCGCTTTGACTTCCTCGACACGATGGAGGGCGGCAACCTGTCCCTGCAGGTGCACCCAGTTTCCCAGTACATGCGCGAGCAGTTCGGGATGCCGTACACCCAGGACGAGTCCTACTATCTGATGGACGCAGATCGCGGCGCCCGCGTCTACCTCGGGCTGCGTGAGGGCATTGACCCGAAGATGATGATGACCAATCTGCGGAGGGCCGAGCGAGGGGAGACTCGCTTTCCCGACGAGATCTACATCAATCGACTGCCGGCCAAACGGCATGACCACTTCCTCATTCCTGCAGGCACGGTCCATTGTTCGGGAGCCGGCAGCGTCGTGCTCGAGATCAGTGCCACTCCCTATATCTTCACGTTCAAGCTATGGGACTGGGGCCGTCTGGGGCTCGATGGCAAGCCTCGCCCCCTCCACATCGAACACGGTGGGAATTCGATCCAGTGGGAGCGAGACGCTGCCTTCGTGACACGTAATCTCATAAACCGAATAGAGCGGAAGGCATCGGGAGAGGGATGGGTGGAGGAGCGAACCGGGCTTCACGAACTCGAGTTCATCGAGACACGTCGGCACTGGTTCGCGGCTCCCGCACCCCACAACACCCTTGGGCGCCTGAACGTGCTGAACCTCGTCGAGGGAGAGGAAGCATTAGTGGAATCCCCCGACGGAGCGTTCGAACCCTTCGTCGTGCATTACGCGGAGACGTTCATAGTTCCCGCGGCCGTCGGCCGTTACACAATCCGCCCGCACGGGGCTGCGCGAGGGACGACGTGTGCCAGCATCAAGGCCTTTGTCCGGCCCCTCCCGGCGTGAATTTGTCGGTGCCGAAAACGCACTGGTTGGGACGATCTCGACGTCTGACCGAGTGCCCATCGAAACGGTGTTGGTCCGAGCCTGACGACATCCGATGCGACCGAAGAATAAATGCGGCTCAAAATCCCTATTCAATTTTATGACAGCACCCCCCTCTTGCGGCAAGGCCCCTCTCTCCCCGCACACTATGAGGCACTCTGCTCGGGCAAAGCCGAGCACCGGTTGAGAGGAGTCGCGGTGAGCGCTTCGGTGGTTCACTTCCAAGTCCTGGCCCGCGAACCTGACGAGCTGGCCGCGTTCTATCGGAACGTTCTCGGCTGGAGCGTTCGCGATGCTCGTCTGTCAGAGGTGTCCGGCGCCGCCTCAGGTCCCTATCGCTGGGTCGATCCCGGTGACGAGCGAGGGGTTTCCGGAGCGATCGTTGACAAGAAGGTCTTCGCCGGGCGCGAGCCCCCGGGCGCCGTCATTGTGGTTGAGGTCGACGATCTATCCGAGACGCTCGATAAGGTGAGGCAGTACGGCGGAGAGGTCCTGGGGCCATCGGACCAACTCCAGCTATCGGGTGCCGGCGACGCGGATGGCGCCTTTAGTCTCGCCATGTTCGCCGATCCCGAAGGAAACCAGATCGCGCTAGTCCAAAGCTAACTTGCAGCGGCCGTGCCACCGACCCCAACGTGGTTGAGGGGCTGCGGAGGCCGACACCGATTTAGGCGGACGCAGCTCAGAGGTAGTGGCGCTCCCGCTTGCGACCCTCCTCGTAGGACGCTCGCGCCCTATCGACGTCCTGAGACTGCGAGATCTCTGCGACGGGCACATCCCACCAAGACTCGTAGTTAGGCACCCTCATCGACGGATCCGTCTGAACATGGATGACGGTCGTCCGGTCGGCATCCCGCGCAATCTTCAGCGCGTCGCGTAACTCGTCAACGGTGCGCGCCCTTATGACCTCCGCTCCCAGGCTCGCTGCGTTCGCCGCCAGATCGACAGGGAGTGGCTCTCCATCGAAGTCGCCGCTAGGTCCTCGGAACCGGTAGCGCGTGCCGAAGCCGCCGGACCCTATCGATTCCGAGAGTCCTCCGATCGACGCGAACCCTCCGTTATCGACCAGCACGATAGTTAACCTGACGCGCTCTGCGACCGCTGTCACGAGGTCCTGAGGCATCATCAGGTATGAGCCGTCCCCGATCATCACAAACACTTCGCGGTCCGGGGCAGCCATTTTGACCCCCATACCTCCGGGGATCTCGTAGCCCATGCAGGAGTATCCGTACTCGATGTGGTAACTCTTCGGGTCGCGCGCCCGCCACAGCTTGTGAAGGTCGCCAGGCATACTGCCGGCCGCGCACACGACGACGTCGCGCGGCCCCGCGGCCTCGTTCACGGCGCCGATGACCTCGCCTTGGCTGATGGGCGGGCCGTGGCCAAGGTGGTAGATGCGGTCCACCTCCTCGTCCCACTCGCCCACGTGCCGCTCGATCTCGCGCGTGTAGTCGTCGTCGACACGATGTCCGGACAGCGCATCGGCCAGAGCTTCGATGCCGGCGCGCGCGTCGGCCACGACTGGGACCCCAGTGTGCTTGCCCGCGTCGAACGGAGCGATGTTGACATTCACGAAGCGCACTTCAGGTAGCTGAAAAGCAGTGTGTGAAGCGGTCGTGAAATCGGTCCAACGCGTCCCGATCCCGACCACGACGTCCGCGTCGCGCGCCACGAGGTTCGCTCCGCGTGTCCCGGTAACTCCCACAGCGCCCAAGCACGACGGGTGGTCGTAAGGGATGGAGCCCTTACCCGCCTGTGTCTGCGCCACCGGGATCCCGGTGGCCACGACCAGCCTCTGCAGTGCCTCCGTGGCCTCGGAGTAGATCACGCCTCCGCCGGCAACGATGAGAGGCCGGCGCGCCGAACGGATCACATCGACCGCGCGCGCGACAGCTTCCGGCTCAGGCTGGGGTCGTGGAACATACCAAACCCTTCTGTCGAAGAACTCCGCCGGATATTCGTACGCCTCTGCTTGCACGTCCTGGCACAGAGCCAGCGTAACGGCACCGGTCTCCGCCGGATCTGCGAGGACTCGCATCGCCTGGAGCGCCGAGGGCACCAACTGCTCGGGTCGGGAGATGCGATCCCAGTAGCGCGACACGGGCTTGAAGCAGTCGTTCACCGAGACATCAGGGGATGCGGGGTGCTCTAGTTGCTGCAGCACCGGCGCCACGGTGCGGGTCGCGAAGATGTCACCGGGCAGCAATAAGACCGGAAGGCGGTTGATCGTGGCCAGGGCTGCCCCGGTCACCATGTTCGTTGCGCCGGGACCAATCGAGGTCGTGCATGCGAACGTCGACAGACGATTGGTCATGCGCGCGTAGCCCGCGGCGGCGTGAACCATGCCCTGCTCGTTGCGCGCCTGGTGATACGGCATGCGTTCCCCCGCGTGCTGAAGCGCCTCTCCAACGCCCGCGACGTTGCCATGACCGAAGATGCCGAAGCAGGCAGAGATCAGCCGTCTCTCGGTGCCGTCGCGTTCGGTGTATTGGCTCGCGAGGAACTCGACGAGTGCCTGTGCCATCGTCATGCGTCTGGTCTCGGTCATCTCGTCAACCTCCGTGAGCGCTCGTCAGCGGCAGACGTGGATCCTTGTCCTGAGCGTCCCACGTCGCTCTGACCCAGTGGTACGCGGGATCGTCGCTGAAGGCCATCGATCTCTGCTCGCCCGGCCCGGCGAGCACGTTCAAGTAGTACATGTCGTAGCCGGGAGCCGCGACACACGGTCCGTGGTAGCCGCGGGGGATCAGCACGACATCGCCGTGGTCGACCGACTCGGTCAGATCGATCTCACCGTCTGCCGTGTAGAGGCGGTGGAGGCCGAAACCCGATCCGATCTCCCGCCCAGCCTGCGTGACCTTGGCAATCTCGAAGTAGTAGATCTCCTCGAGCGCGACCTCGTCCGGGGTGAACTCATCATGTTTGTGCGGCGGGTAGGACGACCAGTTACCCTCCGGCGTTAGGACCTCAACCGCACAGAGCCGGTCGGCCGCGAACGCACTCGGCTCGAGGAAATTGTTGATCTGGCGCGACGCCTGTCCGGCTCCCCTGATCTCGACCGGGACCTCCTCCGCAGGGCCGTAACGGGGCTCAAGCCTGCGGCTTGCCTCCGCGGCAGGGAGCGCGAAACGGCCACCCGACTGGCTCGTGATCCTCACTTCCGCGTCGCGCGGGACGTAGGCGAAGTCGCTGACCCGCGCGAAGACGTGCTCTCGGCCCTCCAGCTCGAACCTCCGTCGGTCGCATTCCACGACGCACGACCCCGACAGCGGGAGTACGGCCATCTCCAGCGTACCGGTCGAGAGTGTCCGGTTCTCACCCGCCGGAACCTCAATCACACGCAGCGCGGTGAAGTCCCAGCCGGCGCGCGTCGCTCCGATCGCGACGGGATCGCCGCCCTCTGTCGCTCTGCCCCTTGGCAGAAACAGCGGATGGCCCATCAGGCACCTCCTCCGCTCGCTGTGGCCGCCAGCAATTCTTCGACTTCAGGTTCGGCCGGCATCTCGTCGGCGCACAGCAGCCGCGAGGCGACGATCGCGCCCGCTGCGTTGGCGAAGCGCAGCGTGGGCTCCAGATCCCAACCGGAGAGCAGCGCGTGACACAGCGCGCCTCCGAACGCGTCCCCCGCACCGAGGCCGCACAACACCTCGACCTTGACGGGAGGTACCTCGACGAGTTCATCGCGCGAGCGGCCGAGAACCCCGTCGCCGCCGCGCTTCACGATCGCGAGCTCGACGCCGAGATCCAGCAGCGCGCTTGAGCCGTCGTAGGGGTCGGCGATCCCGGTTGCCATCTCGACCTCCTCGGTGTTGCCGACCGCGATTGTCGAACAGGCGAGCGCTCGGCGCGCCTGCGAGCGCGCGTCCTCTGCGCGCCAGAAAACCGGCCGGTAGTCGAGGTCGTGGACTGTAATCAGATCGCGCGGCCTCTGCTCGCAAGCAGCCAGCGTCGCGCTACGGCTTGGCTCGTCGGAGAGGCCGGTCCCGGTAGTCCAGAACACACGGGCGCGTGCAATCGCGTCGAGGTCGAGATCATCGATCGAGACGTTCATGTCGGGTGCTTTCGGACGCCGGTAGAAGAGGATGGGAAAGTGGTCGGGCGGAAACACCTCGCAGAACACCACGGGCGTCTGCTCCACGGGATCGGTACCGACCCAGCGAGCGTCGACTCCGAAGCCTTCGAGCGCGCGCCGTACGAAGGGGCCGAACGGGTCGTCCCCGACCTTTGTGATCACCGCCGCCCGGCGTCCCATGCGGGCTGCAGCCACCGCGACGTTGGTGGCACTGCCCCCCAGCCCCCTGCGGAACGTCATGACCTCAGCCAAAGGCACATTGATCTGCTCCGGGTAGAGGTCGACACCGACCCTCCCTATCGTTATTACGTCGAGATCGATCACTCTCAGAATCCCCTGGGGCGCAGGAACTCGCGGTTGCGCGCCTGAGCCATCGCGATGTCCTCGAACGACACGTCGGCCGAAGGGATCGTGTCCTGCTCCACCACGATCCACCCTTCGTAGCCGAGCTGCCCTACGCCCGTCAGGAAACCCTCGACGTCGACGTCCCCGGTTCCCAACTCACAGAATGCCCCGCGCTGCCACACCGCCTCCATGCCCTCACCAGCTTCAACGACTCGACGAAGTACCTCGAGGCGGCAGTCCTTGACGTGGATGTGGTTGATCCTGTCCGCCCAACTCTTAAGCGCGTCGAGGGGATCTCCCCCGCCGAGAACGAGGTGCCCGCTGTCGAGGCAGAGGCCGATGTCGGTCTCCTGAAGAAGACGCTCGATCTCGTGGGGCGCCTCTACGTAGGTGCATGCGTGGTGGTGGAACGTCGGCTCGAGTCCCCGGGCGCGGCACGCGTCAGCGGCGCGCGCGACGTTGCCGGCGAGGGTCCTCCAGCCGTCGTCGTCGAGACCGATCTCGGGCAAGTCTGTTCCTCGTCCAGGGTTGTCGCGGCGCGCCTGTGAGCCCGCGTCTGCGAGCGTGGGCTTCGGCGGGTTGTCGGGGTGGACCTCCACGGCAGCCGTGAACACTTCGAGAGCTTGGTCGAGCTCGCCGAGGTCCTTCTCGAACCCCTTCGGATCGGGGAAGCGCAGCGCCACCCAACCTCCCGCCAGCGACAGTCCGTGACGCCGCAGGCGACCGGCGATGTCCTCACGCCCCAGGTAGCCGACGGGGCCGAGGTCAATCCCGTCATACCCCGCGGCAGCCACGGCGCCTGCGACATCGTCCGGCTCGGGGAGGTCGCCCGCGCTCTCGGCGAGCTCGAAAACCCCGAAACTGACCGGCGCGTTGGCGACCTCGATCACGTTCCCGCTTTCAGATCGATCACGACTTTCACAGCCTCCCCCGTTCGCATCGCGTCTAGCGCGCGCGGCAGATCCTCCACGGGCACTCGGTGGCTGATCATCGGGCTCAGATCGACGACGCCCGATTCCAGGATGCGGGCGGCCTTAGGAAAGACATCCGTACCAACATACGTACCGAACACCCTGAGCTCGTTGCGCGTGATGTCGTACTGGCGCACCTCGGAACGAGAGTTCGCATTCATGCCGAACAGGAGCACGCGCCCGCCCACGCGGACCGCGGCCAGTGCCGCGCCCAGCTGGCTCCCGACCGCGTCGACGACTACGTCGGCGCCCTCCCCGGAGGTCGCCTCGCGGACGGCCGTGACTCCGTCCACCGAGGAGGAATCGATGCACACGTCGGCGCTCATGCGTTTAGCGGCGTCGCGCCGCAGAGCCATGGGCTCAACGACGATCACCGAGCTCGCACCCGCCGCTCGGAACAAGGCAAGGAACAGCAGACCGATGGGCCCCGCGCCGATCACGGCCACGGACTCCCCGGGAAGCAGTCGAGCCTGCTCGACGCCGTTCACGACGCAGGAGAGTGGTTCGGTGAGGGCCGCGATCTCCCGCGGGAGGTCGCGGCTCACTTTGTGGCACGCGGATGCCGGAGCGACCGCAAAGGCGGCGAGGCCCCCGTCCCGGAATATCCCCATCGTAGTGAAGTGCTCGCAATGGTTGGGTGAGCCCCGCTTACACGAGGAGCAGCTCCCGCAGCTCAGATTTGCTGCGACGGCGACCCTCTGCCCACTCTCTACGCCGATCGCCTCCGGCCCGGCCTCACGAACAATCCCCACGAACTCGTGGCCCATGATCACACCCGGCGTTGCGGGATGACCCGGAGGTACCTCGAGAATATGGACGTCGGTGCCGCAGATCCCGCACGCCTCCACCTCGATGAGAACGTCGTCCGGGCGCTCCCTGGAAGGCGCCGGCCGCTCGGTTATCGACAGACGTCCGTCGCCCTCGAAGACCGCTGCGATCATGCTGTCGGGAACGTCACGCTCATCCACAGGCACTCACCTCTGATCGCCCCTGCCGATCCCTCTGAGGTCCTCGACCTCCGCCACGATGCCGTGCGCCGTCTCTGCCAGCTCGGCCTCGCCGGTCTCGGCGGCGATGCGCTCCAGCTCCTCGACGAGGTCGCGGAGATCCTCACCGCCCGCCATCATCTGCATGAGGCTGTCCAGGGGGAGTTCTTCCTTGCGGAAGTCACCCTCCGCGCGACCTCGGCGAAGGATCACGAAGTGATCGCCGACCGGGTACGCGTGGTTTGGGTTGTGGGTGATGAAGAGCACCGCGAGACCTCGTTTCTTGGCCATGACGATGTACCGCAGAACGATGCCGGCCTGCTTCACGCCGAGCGCGGCGGTGGGCTCGTCGAGTATCAGAACCCGCGCGCCGAAGTAGACGGCCCTCGCAATTGCGAGCGACTGACGTTCGCCCCCCGAGAGCGTGCCGACGCGCTGCTCCGGGTCGCGAATGGTGATGCCCATCTTGGCCATTTCATCGACGACGGTCCGCTTCGCCCAGTCCACGCTGAGATTGCGTACCGGCACCAGCCCGCGCACCGGTTCGTTGCCGAGGAAGAAGTTCCTCCAGACCGACATTAGGGGGATCATGGCCAGATCTTGGTAGACGGTTGCTATGCCCCGCGCCAGCGCGTCTCGAGGTGAGGAGAACTTCATCCTCTCACCATTTAGGCGCACCACACCTTCGTCCGGCCGGAACACACCCGACAGGATCTTGATCAGTGTGGACTTACCCGCCCCGTTATCCCCGAGCACACATGTGACCTCACCGCCAGTGATCGTGGCCGACACGCCGTCGAGGGCTGTGACCTGGCCGAAGTACTTCGATATCGAGTCGACTTCGATGGTGTCGGTCATCAGCGCGCCTCCTCAGCCTTGCTGCGCACGATCTGATTGATGAGAGCCGCGATCAACAGCATCACACCGAGGAAAAGGAAGAACCAGTCACTGTTCCAGCCCGACAGCACGATGCCCTGTCGCACCATTCCGAAGATGAGCGCGCCGATGGCGGCCCCGATCGCCGAACCGTACCCGCCTGTGAGCAGGCAGCCCCCGATCACTGCGGCGATAATGAACTCAAACTCCTGCCCGATACCCGTGGACACGCTCGCCGAGGACAGTCGGAATGTGTTCATCATCCCCACCAGCCAAGCCGACACAGATACGTACACAAACAGCGCGATCTTCGTGAAGGCTACTGGTACCCCCACACTGCGGGCGGCGAGCGCATCGCCCCCGACCCCGAAGATCCAGTTGCCGAAACGGGTGCGCAGCAGTACCCACGTCGCCAGCGCCGTGATCACCAGCCACCAGATGACGGTAACGCGAAATCGTCCTATCGGACTGGATGCGAAGATCGTGAACGGTAGATCGGCGCCGGGGACATTCCCCACTCCGCTGACGATCACCCGGTTGGTGACGAGACGGGTCACACCGACGTTGGCCCCGAGGAGCATGAACAGCGTCCCCAGGGTAACGATGAAGCTCGGGAGGCGGGTCCTGAGAACCATGAACCCGTTGAACAGTCCGATCAAGACTGCGAAAATCAGAGTGATCAGCATCGCGAGCCACACGTTCAGCCCGGCCTCGACCGTGAGCATCGCGAACGTGGTTCCGGTAGCCCCGATCATGACCCCTGCTGAGAGGTCGAACTCGCCCCCGACCATGAGGAGGGCAACGGCCACGGCCATGATCCCCAGACTCGCGGATGGGTCTAAAACGTTGGCGATGCCGCGCGTCGTGAAGAAGGCGTCGGCTCTCCATGTGAAGAACACGGCTACTATGATCGCTCCCATCACCGACCCGAACTCGGGGCGGCCGAACATCCGCTTGAAAATGCCGGGTCGCGGCGCGAGTGGTTCCCGTACCGCCGTCACCGCCGAGGCCGACTGCTCCGCCATCGCTCCTCCTGCCGCTCCGCGCCAATGCGGGTGCGGGCCGAGGACGAAGCGACCATCCCCGCCCGCGCCGCCGCCTACCTCGTACCTTGTTCGGTCAATTCGAGCACCTGCTCGGCGTTCTCCTCTGTGACGAATCCGGGACCAGTCAACACCGGCTGACCGCCTCCTGCGGTATTCAGGTTGTCCTTGAAGAGCGTCAGAAACACAATTGGCAGGTAGCCCTGCATGTACTGCTGCTGGTCTATCGCGAACAGGATGGTGCCGTCCATGATGCCCTGCAGTACCTCGGTACCGAGGTCGAACGTCGCCAACGTCAAGTCACGCCCGCTCTCTTGGATGGCGGGGAGAGCCGCAGTGGTCCCCATGTCGGGGTTCAGCGTCAGAACCCCGTCGATCTCCTGATCCGATTCGAGCGCCGAGCTGATCGTCGACTGGCTCGCGACCGGATCGTTGATGTCGATCTGCTCCCGGACCACTTCGCCCTGGAAGGTCTCCTCCACGCCGGCGCAGCGCTCGTCGAGCGCCACGTTTCCCACTTCGTGGATGGCACAGATGATCTTCGTGACACCGGCCTCGTTGAGACGCTCTCCTGCTCCTCTCCCCGCGATGATCTCGTCCTGACCAACGTGCGTAATTGCACCGAGATCTGCCCAATCGTTGAGTCCCGAGTTCAGGGTGACGATGGGAATGTCCGCTTCGGCCGCACTCTGCAACGGTCCTCTCATCGCGTCGGGATTCGCCAGCGACACGGCTATTCCGTCCACTTCCTGAGCTATGGCCGCCTCGACCTGATCCGCCTGCTCCTGAGGCTCCCCGCTACCCTGCACCGTCACGCTGACGCCGAGATCCCGGGCTGCTTGCTCGGCTCCGTTCTTCACAACCCCCCAAAAGGTCCCCGCAGGTTCATCGTGAACCACCACCGCGAATGAGAATCCGCGCTCTTCGCCGCCGGCTTGACCATCACCCGCGGCGGCCTCCCCATCGTCGTCTCCGTTGCACGCCGCGGCCACCAGCACCACGGTGGTTAAGAGAGCCAGTATTCGTCGTGTCACGTTTTCCCCCTTCTGCCCATACCGACATCGCCAACTCGATGGTTATCATTCCAGTCCCGCACTCACCCCTGTGCATCGGCGACCGACCCCGAGCCGGCCGCGTCGAAGATGGCGCTGCAGACGACAGCAGCCCGGTAGCCGTCGTCAAACGACGCCTGATGCGGGGACAGCCCGGCCCCCTCGACGACTGACCCCAGGAACTCACGCCACTGATGCGCAAAGGTGTGCTCCCAGCCGAGGATGTGTCCGGGGGCCCACCAGAACTCCATGAAAGGATGCTTCACCTCGGTGACGAGGACATCGCGGAACCCGCCGAGACGCTCGCGTTCGTCGGCCGCAAAGAAGACGTGGAGTCGGTTGAGGTCCTCGAGATCCCACCACAGAGAGCCTTCCGATCCATAGACCTCAACGACCTGCCGGCCCTTCCATCCCCTCGCGCAGCGCGATGCCTCGAGTGTGGCGCACGCGCCGGCGGAGAGTTGAAGGACGGCGCCGTACCAGTCTTCCGACTCAACCGGTAGGGCCTGCGAGGTGTCGGCCGGGTCCGGCCGCGTGTCGATGAAACGTCGTGTTTGGGCAACAACCGAGGCAGGTTCGCCGGCGAGGTAGCGGCACAGGTCGATGATGTGCGAGTAATCCCCCACGGCTCCGTTGTTCCCCCGAGACGTCGTGAACCGCCATGAGCGCGATACCGTCGCGGACGCGGCCCAATCCTGGAGGTAGGCGGCACGGAAGTGGCGAATCGAGCCGATGCGGCCCGCCGAGATGATCTCCTGAGCCAGGCGCACCGCGGGAACGTACCGATAATTGAACCCGCAGGCTGCAGGAGCCGCCGCTGCTGTCGCCGCGGCCCGCATCGCCAGAGCCTCGTTGGTATCGGAGGCGAGCGGTTTCTCGCACAACACCGCCTTCCCGGCGGCGAGTGCCGCGATGCAGGGCTCGGCATGCGCATCGGTCGACGCCAGGTTGGCAACGACTTCTACCTCTGGATCATCGACCACTTTCCGCCAGTCAGTCGTCGCCCTCTCGAAGCCGAGCGACGCGGCGGCCGCAGTCACCTTGTCGCGCGTTCGGCCCGCGATCGCGACCAGCCGGACGGGACGCCCCACTGGGGCGAGACGTTCGACGGTACGGAGTGCATGCGCATGCGTGCGTCCCATCCATCCGTACCCCACGAACCCGACCCCGATCGGATGCTGCGCCATGGCTAACCGGCGATCTCGTACAACGCCCCGTCACCCTCCACGCCGCGTTTGAGTCTTACCGGGCGGTGCTCGCGCAGGGATATATCGGCCGCCTCGCACAGCACGTACGCAGCCAACGCATCTTCTCCGGTTACCTGCACGGGCCGATCCTCAACCACGGCGCGGGCGAACGAATCCAACTCTGCCCGGTACGCCTCCGGATAGCGCTCGGTGAAGTCTTTGACCCAATCGACACACGCCGCACCCGGCGTAAGCCACTGCAGGTGCGCGCGCCGGTGGTTGTCGATGCGCACGGAGGCCTTCGAACCCACGATCTCTGTCGAGCACTCATAGCCGTATCCGGCACTGCGAGTGTTGTCGATAACGCCGAGTGCGCCGCTCGCAAATTTCACTACCACGAGGGCGGTATCGATATCGCCCGCATCCCCGATAGCGGGATCTGTCAAAGCCGCCCCCTGAGACCACACTTCGTCGATCTCTCCCACCATCCAACGGGCGGTGTCGAAGTCGTGGACCGTAACGTCGATGAAGAAGCCCCCGGACGACTTGATGTATTCGATGCTTGGGGATCGCATGTCCCGAAGAGAGGTCCTGAACAAATAGACCTCGCCCAACTGTCCCGCCTCGATACGCTCGACCGCCGCTCTCCAGTCGGGATCGAAGCGTCTGTGAAAACCAATCTGGAGCTTCACGCCCCCGGACCGTGCGGCCTCAACCGCGCGCACACTCGGCTCCCACTCAAGCGAGATGGGCTTCTCGCAGAAGATGTGCTTGCCGGCGGCTGCAGCCCTTTCGATCAGCTCGGCGTGGAAGGGAGTCGGGACCACGATCACCACCGCATCGATGGACTCGTCGTCAACGATGTCGCCGAACGAGTCGGACCAGTCGACGCCGAGATCAATTCCGACCTTTTTCGCGAGTGCCTCGTCGATGTCGACAACGCGCACGAGCTCGGCGGAGGAACAGCGAACAGCCAGGTTCGAGGCATGGTACAGGCCCATCCGGCCGAGACCGGCGAGTCCCAAACGCGCACGGCGAGTCATCTCTGCCCTCCCCCGGTCGCGCACACGGAACGCGCATCAACCACGTCCCGGCGTACTTGATAGAACATACCCTCATAGTCGCCCTCGGCCTACCAGTCCAACGGGCGGAGACGCAGTCGAACGATGTCGTCGAGATCATCCTCGACAGGAGCACGCTCGATCCGGCGAGTCCGGTGCCGCTGCACTTCCAGCTCGCCGTCGCGCTTACGCGCGCGATCGAGGAGAGCGACCTCCCCCGGTACCCGGCTCGATAACGAGCTCGGCCTCGCGCGTAGGCTGAGCATCAGCCACCCGACCGTGCGCAGGGCCATCGAACACGCCGTTCGCCAGGGACTTCTGTTCAGGCGGCGCGGCGTCGGAACCCTGGTCACCCCCGTACGCGTCAGCTGGGCGATCCGGCTCACGAGCCTCTACAACGACCTGGAAACCGCCGGACAGAGACCGGCCACCAAGCTGCTAACACCCAAGCAGGTCGCTGCGCCGCCCGAGGCCGCAGAGGCGCTCGGTCTCGACGTCGGCGCCGCAGTCACCCGGCTGGAGCGCCTGCGCTTTGCCAACGATCAGCCCATCTCGTTCATGACGAACTTCCACCCGCTGGACGTCCTCGAGGTCGCCAGAAGGGACCTCGAGGCCACCGGCTTGTACCGCATCCTGCGGTCCCGCGGAATAATCCCGCGGGTCGCAAGTCAAGTGATCGGAGCAGCATCCGCCCGCCGGCGCGAGGCGCGCCTACTCGAGGTTGCGGTCGGCGCTCGCCTAGTCACGATGCAGCGCTCGACATATGAGGTCGGCCCGCGGCGCGAGGATTGGGCAGAGGGGTTGGCGGCGGACAAGCCGAAGGGGTGTGCGATGAAGTTGATCAACCATTTCATTTCCGGCCGGATCTACGACGGCAGTCCCGAGCGCGTCGG
>OCZV010000295.1_pt1 | contig 18032 bp, 19 predicted proteins | sample 1539051 | NCBI WGS metagenome assembly OCZV01 (sample SAMEA3113581, study PRJEB22503) | soil metagenome
GTGCGCATGCTGGCGGCGACCGCCGGCCGGACGGAGGCCGCCGGCTTCGACGGCGTGTGGGTCGGTGAGGTGAACCAGCTCGACGCGGTGGTACCGGCGGTGCTGGCGGCGACCGGCACCGCCTCCGCGACCGTCGGCACCCTGCTCAACGTGTTCACCCGAGCTCCGACCACGGTGGCCATGACCGCGGCCGCTCTCGGAGACCTGGCGCCGGGCCGGGTCGAGGTCGTGCTCGGTGCGTCCTCACCGTTGCTGGTCGAACGGTGGAACGGCATCCCGTACGAGCGGCCGCTCGCCCACGTCCGCGACCACGTCCGCTTCCTCCGGGCGGCGCTGGCCGGCGAGCGCGTGCGGGGCGAGTTCGAGACGTTCTCTTCGGATGGATTCGCACTGGACGAGCCGCCGGCAGCGCCACCAAACGTCCTCGTCGCCGCCGCGGGACCCCGCTCGATGACCCTGGCGGCGAAGGAAGCCGACGGCGTCGCGGTCAACTGGGTGGCGCCACGCGAGCTCGACAGCCTCGACGAGCTGCCCGCGGACCGGGGCCGCGTGGCGGTTGTGACGCCGGTTTGCCCCAGCCCGGACCGAGCCGTCGTCGACGCCCTAATGCGGCCGGTCCTGGCCAGCTACCTGGCCGCACCCGCCTACGCCGGGCTCCAGCGCCGCCTGGGGCGGGAAGCAGCGCTCGCCCCCATGTGGGAGCGGTGGGCGGCCGGTGACCAGGCCGGGGCCGTGGCCGCACTGCCTGGGTCGGTCATCGACGACCTGGTCGTGTGGGGCACCCCGGCCGAGTGCGGACGGGCGCTCGCCGAGGCCGAGCGGGACACCGGCGCCCGGGTGGTCGTCGCGTTGTTCCCGCCCGACGGATACGACCACGCCGAGGTCGTGGATCAGATGGGCGCCGGCCTCAGCCGGTGAGGGGAGCCAGGGCGGCCGAGTCGAGGTACTCCTCGGTGCGGACCACACGGCCCGATGCCGACAGGGTCACGACCGTGCAGGTATGGGCGCGCAATGGGCCTCCCGGGGCGGTGCCCGTGAGGACGGCCTGCCACACGAACCCGCTGGCGGTCGTCGTGACCGCCACGTCGTCCCAGGCCACGTCCGGGGCGGTGCGGTGGAGCCAGCGCAACGTGCGGGCGGACCGCTCGACGTCGACCTCGGTGTCGTCGTGGTTGTGCCAGGTGACGGCGTCGGGCTCGCACAGCGCGGCCATCGCCTCCGCGTCCCCGGCGCGGGTGGCCGCCCTGTAGGCGGCGGCGACCCGCCTCTTGTCGTCCTCGGTCACGCGCTCGGCTCGCTCCCGACCACGGAGACGAAGCTGACGCACTCGCCGGGCTGGCCGCCGAGGTTGTGGGTCAGGGCGAGCTTGCGGCCGGTGTCGAGGGTGGCGATGCGGCGTTCCTCGGGTGCCTCGCCGCGCAGCTGGAGCCAGCACTCGAATATCATCCGCAGGCCCGACGCGCCGATGGGGTGCCCGAAGGCCTTGAGGCCGCCGTCCGGGTTGACGGGCAGCTCGCCGTCGATGTCGAAGGTTCCGGCAAGCACCTCCTTCCAGCCGAAGCCCCGCTCCGAGAAGCCGAGGTCCTCCATGAGGACCAGCTCGGTGGGCGTGAAGCAGTCGTGGACCTCGGCCATGGCCAGTTCGGCCCGCGGGTCGGTGACGCCAGCCTGGGCGTAGGCGTCGGTGGCGGACGCGACGACTTCGGGGAAGGTGGTGAAGTCGTACGCCGGGTCGATGTTGCCCCGGGCGGGCCCGGCCACGAACGACAGGCCCTTCACGTAGAGGGGCTCGTCCGTATAGCGGTGGGCGTCCTCGGCCCGCACGACGATGGCGGCGGCCGAGCCGTCGGAGACTCCGGAGCAGTCGAAGACCCCGAGCATGCCGGCGATGGGGGCGGCGGCCGCGATCGTCTCCATGGCGACCTCCTTGCGGAACTGGGCCCGGGCGTTGTGGGCGCCGTTGCGGTGGTTCTTCCAGGCGATGCGGGTGATCACCTCCTTCATCTCGGCCTCGTCGACCCCGTACTTCTGCGCGTAGGCCGGGGCGAGGAGGGAGAACTTGGCCGGGGCCGTGACTTCGGGGAGCGTCCCGTCGGACGGGACCGGCGCGGACACCAGGCCCGAGAAGCCCGAGTCCTTCAGCTTCTCGACGCCGATGGCCATGGCCACGTCGAAGGCACCGGACGCGACGGCGTAGCAGGCGTTGCGCAGGGCCTCGGACCCGGTGGCGCACATGTTCTCGAGCCGGGTGACCGGCTTGTTCTCGAGCCGCAACGCCCTGGACAGCAGCAGGCCCGACGTGCCCGAGCCCATGGTGCCGAGCCAGTAGGCGTCGATGTCGTCCCGCGTCACGCCCGCGGAGGCCATCGCGGCCTGCGACGCGTCGATCAGCAGGTCCTCGGCCGAGCGGTCCCAGTGCTCGCCGAAGGACGTGCACCCCATGCCGACGATGGCCACGCGGTCACGGATGCCGGAGGATCCCATGGTCAGACCCCTTTCGCCTGGACGTCGATGGTGCCGGGTGCGACCGGCCTGGCCTTCCAGAAGTAGTTGTGGACCCCGCCCGCTGTGACGAGCCGGCGGAACGTCATCTCGACCCGCTCACCGATTGCGACGGCGTCCGGATCGACGTCGGTCAGTTCGCAGCTGAACCGGCCCCCGCCGTCGAAGTCGACGACCGCGGCCACAACCGGCGGGCTCGGCGAGTAGGCCAGGCGGTCGATCGTGTAGGTGGCGACCGTGCCGGGCACGTCGGCCATCGGCTGGGGCGCCATGTGGTCGACCGCGTAGCACGAGACGCACACCCGCACGGCGGGGAGGTGCACGGTGCCGCATTCGGTGCAGCGGGTGCCGGTGAAGCCGTACTTGTACGAGGCGGTCCGCCGGGACGGGGGAGCGGCCGGTCCGACCGGATCGGGCCGCCGGGGCGGCTCGCGGTCGAGGAACCCCCGCCACGTCAGGAATGTGGCGTACCGCAGGCCGTCGTCGCCGGCGGCGATCTGGTCGGCCACCGACCGGGTCGAGCGGCGCCCGGTCAGTGCCTCGGTCGTCCGCAGCAGGAGCGCGGTCGCTCCGTCGGCGAGGACGACGACGGCGATGGTCTGGCCGGGCTCGGCCCGGTCCAGCACGTCGGCGAGGACCAGGCCGGCGTGAGCCGTACCGGTGTCGCCGACCGAGGACTGCAGCCCGTCGGCCACCCGATCGACACCGGCACCGCGAACGAACGACCGGACCGCCCGGCCGTGCGTACCCGTCGCAACCAGCACGTCCACGTCGTCGGGGGTGATGCCGGCCTGCTTGAGCGCATCCGCGATCGCCGCATCAGCGAGCGGCCCGTAAGCGTGTTCGCCGAACCGCTCCTCCCACACCCTGGACGCACGGGCGCCGGGGAGGCGCCACCGGTCGAGGAACTCGCCCGTCGCCGACGCCTGGCCCAGGATCTCGGCGATGACGGGTGCACCCTCGCTGCCCGGGCCGAACACGAACGCCGCGGCCCCGTCGCCGCCGTCCTGCTCGTCCGCACCGCCGGGGAGCCCGGTGCGGACGTCGGACAGGACGGCCAGCGTCGGCATCGAGGCTTCGCTCGCGAAGACGAGCGCGCCGGCCCCTGATCGCACTGAGCCCACCATGTCGACCGCCAGGGCGGACGGATCGAGGGCCAACCCGGCGTGGATCACGTTGGCGTTGGACTTGTCCAGGTAGGGCGGCTCTGCGGTGGCGAACAGCACCCGCTGCGGCCGACCGTCCGCTGGCAGGCCCCGTAGGGCCAGGCGGCCGGCTTCGACCGCCATCGAGACCGTGTCCTCGTCGTAGGAAGCCACGGCGCGCGTGCCCTTGCCGCCGCCACGGCCCAAGGTCGCGCCGATCTCCGAGCGGCGCAGGCGGTTGTGCGGCAGGTAGGCCCCGTAGGCGATCAGACCAGTCACGTCGTCCTCCTTCACGTCCCTCACGTCGGTCACGTCCTGGCCCGGCGGGCCTGCATCTGCTCGGGCACCCGGACGTACTCCTCGGTGTCGTGCGACTGGCTCTCGGCCGCCAGGCCGAAGCCCAGCGCGTTGACCGCCGCTTGGCGCAGGGCCTGGTTGAGCACGGCCTTGGTGTCCTGCACGGCCTGGGGCGGCTGCTGGGCCAGCCGGTGGGCGAAGGCCACCGCCTCGCTGACCACCTGGTCGTCGGGCGTGACGAAGTTCGCCAGCCCCAGCTCTACGGCCTCGGTGGCAGGGATGCGATCGCCGGTGAGCAGGTACTGCTTGGCCTTGAGCAGGCTGGTCAGAGCCGGCCAGGTGATGGCTCCGCCGTCGCCGGCCACCAGGGCCACCGAGACGTGCGGGTCGGCCAGGAACGCCGACTCGGCGACGAACACGATGTCGCACAGGGTGGCCAGCGTGCACCCGAGCCCGACGGCCGGCCCGTTCACGGCCGCCACGACCGGGACGTGGACGGCGAGCATCTCGTCGACCACACGCCGGGCGTACCGCATAGTGCGGCGGCGGGCCGCGAAGTCGCGGTGGAGGCGCTCGAAGTCGTCGAGGTTCCCGCCGGCGCTGAAGGCCTTGCCCGCCCCGGTCAGCACGACCGCTCGCACGTCGTCGTCCTGCTCCAGCTCGACCCAGAACCGGGTGAAGGCGTCGTGTAGCGCGTCGTCGAACGAGTTCAGCGCTTCCGGGCGGTTGAGCCGGACGACGCGCACGGGTCCGTCGGACTCGACGAGGAGGACGCCTGCGCCGTCGTCAGCCATCGGTGCCCTCCTTCTGGGCCTCGACGTAGTCCCGGCCCCGGATGAGGCGCACGGGGGTGAACGCCAGCACGTCCTCGCCCCGCTGGTTGAACACCGTGACGGTGGAGCCGACGACGCCCCGGCCCGGCTTGCTGGCGGGGCGGGACTCGGTGACCTCGACGACGGCGGTGATCGTGTCGCCGACAAGGACCGGGCGGCGTACGTCGAGCTCCATGTGCATGAAGGCGAGGCCGGTGCCGTGGAGGGCGTGGCTCTGGATCACCAGTCCCTCGGCCATGGCGTACGTGAGCGCGCCCGGCACCAGCCGCCCTGCGTAACCGGCAGCGGCGGCGTGGTCGGCCTCCCAGAACAGCGGCTCGTTGAACCCGCACAGTGTGATGAAGGCGACCAGGTCGGCCTCCGTGATCGTCCGGGACGCGGTGCGGAACCGCATACCGACCGTCATCTCCTCCCAGGTCATGCCCCGCACGAGCGGCGGAGCGTCCAGCTGGTTGCCGTTCACCGTCGAGCTCATGCCTTAACGCTAACTAAGTTATATCTTTCAGTCCAGTCAGTCATCCGAAGGGAGGGGCGACGCTGCCCTCCTGCGCCTCGACACCGGCAAGCTCTACAAGCGGGTCCTCCAGGACCGCTACCGCGTGCCTTCTGTCGGCTAGCCAGGCTGCAAAAGCGCACACTACGCTAAATCAATGAACTACTAGTGGAGGGGGCATAGTGTGACAGACGCGACCGCGGAGTCGATCGAAGGGCGCGTGGGCGAGCCGTTCGCGATGGTCGTCGAGCTGGGGAAGGTGCGCGAGTTCGCCCGGGCCACGAAGTCCCGGAACCCGGCGTACGACGGTGCGCCGGGCGACCGCCCGGTGGCGCCGGCCACGTTCCTCATGTCGTCGGCGTTCTGGACCGGCCCGGCGAGCGATCCGTGGCAGGGGGTCGACCGCAACTTCGAGCGCCTGCTCCACGGCGAGCAGGAGTTCGTCTTCCAAGGTGCCCCACCCCGGGCCGGTGACGTGCTCACTGGCCGGTCCCGTATCGACCGGGTGTACACGAAGCAGGGCAAGCGTGGGGGCTCGATGCAGTTCACCGAGACGGTCACCGACTACCGGGACGCCGCAGGCCGATTGGTGGCCGAGGTCCGGAGCACGTCGATCGAGACCGCCCAGGCCACCACGGAGGGATGACGACGGTGAGCGACCTGTGGGACACACTCGACGTGGGCACCGAGCGCGAGCCGTTCACCGACGCGCCGCTCACGATCACCGACTTCGTCCGCTACCAGGGTGCGTCCGGGGACATGAACCCCATCCACCACGACAGCGCCTTCGCCGAGGGTGCCGGCTACCCGACCCCGTTCGCGGTGGGGATGCTCCAGGCCGGGGTGCTGGCCACGTACGCGACCGACTGGCTCGGGCCCGAGAACGTGCGGCGGTTCAAGGTGCAGTTCCGTGAGCAGGCGTGGCCTGGCGACCAGCTGACCTACCGCGGCGTGGTGGCCGCCAAGCGAGAGGAGCGCGGCGAGCGGCTGCTCGACATCGAGCTCAGCGCCACCCGCCAGACCGGCGGCACCCATCTCAAGGGCTGGGCGACCTTCGCTCTGCCGGAGTGAGTGCGATGGGCATCCTCGAGGGCCGCGTCGTCATCGTCACGGGCGGCGGCCGCGGCCTCGGACGGAGCCATTGCCTGGAGATGGCGTCGCACGGCGCCACGGTGGTGGTCAGCGACCTCGGGGGTGGCCTGCACGGCGAGGCGGCGGATCGGTCGAGCCCGGCCGACGAGGTCGTCGCCGCCATCGAGGCCGACGGCGGCACCGCGACGAGCGACGGGACATCGGTGTCCGACTACGCGGGCATGGGAGCGCTGGTCGAGCGGACGGTCGAGAGATTCGGCCGGCTCGACGCGGTCGTGAACAACGCCGGGATCATCCGCGACCGGATGCTGACCGGCATGTCCGAGGAGGACTTCGACCAGGTCGTCGCCGTCCATCTGAAGGGCGCCTTCAACCTGACGAAGCACGCCTGCGACCACTGGCGATCGGTGGTGAAGGCCGGCGGCGAGGTGAGCGGCCGCATCGTCAACACCACGTCGGGAACGGGCCTGTTCGGCAACGTTGGCCAGGCCAACTACGGCGCGGCGAAGGCCGCGATCGCCAACCTCACCGTGATCACGGCCATGGAGATGGACCGCTACGGCGTGACCGCGAACGCCATCTCGCCGATCGCCCGGACGCGCATGACGGAGGGGGTGCCGTCGATGCAGGACGACGCCGACGGTTCCTGGGACCGATTCGCCCCAGCCAACGCGTCGCCGGTCGTCGCGTGGCTGGCCTCGGCCGGCTCCGGCTGGCTCACGGGGGCGGTGCTGCGGGTCGACGGGAACACGGTGCAGAAGGTGCGGGGATGGGAGGTCGACTTCCGGGCCAGCTACCGGTCCCGGAGCGGGGAGCGCCTGGAGGCGACCGAGCTGGATCGCGGGATGCGCCTCGCCCTCGGGGCGCTCCCTAGCGGTCTACCTTCCGGCTCCCTCGCTACCTGAACTGCCGTCACTCGAGCAGTTCGAGGACCGTGTCGGCGCCCGGGGCGGCGAGGAGGTACTTGGTGGTCTCGCGGACGTGCGTCTCCCAGACCCGGCGGGCTCCCGCGGCATCGCCGGCCTCGACCATCTGCAGGAACCGCCGGTGGGCCCGCGCTCCGGTGTGCTGGGCGGCGCGGGCATCACTGGGCTCGACGTGGCTTCGGACCCGGTGCTGTGTGGCCTGGTCGATGATGTGCTGCATCATCCCGTGGAGCACCGCGAGCGTCTGGTTGCCGGTCAGCGCCACGACCAGGCTGTGGAAGTCGGTCTGCAGATGGACGGCGCCCGCAGGGTCGACGGCGGCGCAGGTCTCGGCCTCGTCGATGGCGCCGGCCAGCTGCGCGACGCCCTCGGCGGTTGCCGTGGTCGCCACCATCTCGGCGCAGGGTGGCTCGAGGATGGCGCGGGTCTCATACACGTCGGCCAGGGTCGTCCCTCGGTGTTCGAGCACGAGGCCCGCGTAGCGAGCGGCCACAGAGGCCTTGGGCGTGTGTACGCGCGCGCCGCCGTGGGCACCCCGTCGCACGCTCAGGAGCCGTTCGCTCTCGAGGACCCGGTACGCCTCGCGCAGCGTGGGGCGCGACACCCCGAACGTCTCCAGCAGGACCGACTCGGAGGGCAAGGCGTCGCCTTCGCTCAACTCGCCCTGGACGATCCGACGTCGCAAGTGACGGGCCACCAGCTCGGCCGCCTTGGGCACCCGCACGTGGGTCGACGGTCTGCTCACACGACGATCGTATCATTAAGTTGTCCTAGTGAGATGATTATGGGACATCGTTCGAGCCCGGCGCACCGGCGCGCTGGCCGCCGATGTTCACGGTGACCAGCCCTTGCGCGACCGGCCGGCCCGACTCGCTCCGCACCACGACCTCTGCGAAGTGCACCCGCCCGCCACGCTGCGTGCACCGCGCCTCGGCGACGACGTCCTCCCCGGGTGCGACGCCGAGGTAGTTGACAGATAGCGAGATGGTGGTGAGCCGGCTCCCCCGGTCGAAGTCGTGGCCGGCCAGGACGGCGGCTGACCCGGTGGTGTCGATCAGGGCGCTGATGACCCCGCCATGGAAGATCCCATCGTGGGCACTGAGGCGGTCGGCGTACGGCAGGTGGATCGTGACCCCGTCGGGATCCCAACGCTCGACCGTCATATCGCAATGCGCGTTGAACGCGACCCCGGTCGTCCAATGGTCGCGGAACCAGTCCCGCCGGTGCCGCTGCTGCTCGGGAGTCAGTCCCATCAGGACCGCGGCTCCTCGCCGTGGCCGCCTGTCGGGCCGGAGAAGCGCGGGGCACGCTTCTCGGTGTGGCTGGCCAGGCCCTCGCGCGCGTCGGGTCCGCCGAAGCCGTAGAACTCGTAGGCCAGGCTGGCGTCGAGTACGGCCGACTGGCTGCGGTACCAGTTGTTCAGGGCCTGCTTGGTCCAGCGGATGGCCGACTGGGCGCCCTGGGCCAGGCTCTCCGCTACCTCGAGCGCCCGGGCGTGCACCTGGTCGTCCTCGGTGCACAGCGAGACCAGGCCGATGCGCTCGGCCTCCTCGCCGGTCAGGGTCTCGCAGGTCAGCAGGTAGTACTTCGCCTTGGCCATGCCGCACAGCAGCGGCCAGCAGATGGCGGCGTGGTCGCCGGCGGCGACGCCGAGCCGGGTGTGGCCGTCGATGACGCGAGCCGAGCGCGCCACCACCGAGACGTCGGCGAGCAGCCCGGCGACGAGGCCGGCGCCGACAGCGGGCCCGTGGATGGCGGACACGATCGGCTTGGAGCAGTTGATCACGTTGAAGACCAGGTCCCGCGCCTCGCGCATGACCCGGGTGCGCACTGCGTAGTCGTTGGTCATGGCCTCGAGCAGATCGAAGCTGCCGCCTGACGAGAACGCCTTGCCCGCCCCCTGGAGCAACGCCACCCGGGTCTCGGCGTCACGATCGACCGTCAGCCAGACGTCCGCCAGCTCGCGGTGGACCTCGGGACTGACCGCGTTCAGGCCGGGCCCGTCGAGCGTGATGCGGAGGACCCCGTCAGCCGGCCTGTCGAAGGTCAGGCCAGGAAAGGCGTCGTATTGGTCGGACATGGCGGTTCCCCTCGACGGTACGGGTCCATTGGACAAATTCGTTAGATTAGTTATATACCAGGGACGTCGATGGGCGACAAAGGGTGACTCCATGGACTTCCGCTTCACAGCCGAGGAAGAGGCGTTCCGCGATGAGCTGCGCGACTGGCTCGCGGACCACCTCGTCGGTGAGTTCGCCCGGCATCGCGGCGTGGGGGGTCCGTCCGCCGACCGCCATTGGGAGCTGCGCCTCGCCTGGGAGAAGGAGTTGGCCGCCGACCGCTGGCTCAACATCACCTGGCCGGTCGAGTACGGAGGCCGCGGGGGCACGCCCACGCAGGAGATCATCTTCCAGATGGAGCACGCCCGGTCCGGCGCCCCGTACTGGGTCGGTGTGCACGGCCGCGACCTGTTCGGCCCGACGCTGCTCGAGTTCGGGACCGACGCACAGCGCAAGCGGTTCCTGCCGGCCATCACCGCCTGCGAGGAGCTCTGGGGGCAGGGCTTCAGCGAGCCCGACGCCGGCTCGGACCTTGCGGGTCTGAGGACCCGGGCGGAAATGGACGGCGACGAATGGGTGATCCACGGCCAGAAGATCTGGATGACCTTCGGCGGGTACGCCGACTGGCTGTACGTGCTGGCCCGGACCAACCCGGACGCCCCCAAGCACAAGGGCATCTCGATGCTGCTCGTCCCTCGCCACCAGGAAGGCGTCGAGGTTCGTACGATCCGCAACATCGCAGGCGGCCGCGAGTTCTGCGAGGTGTTCTTCGACGGCGCCCGCACGGCTGCCGACCTGGTCGTCGGCGAGGTCGACGGCGGATGGAAGGTCGTCATGGGCACCCTGGGCAACGAGCGGGCCGGCGCCACGGTGCTGCCGTTCCAGGCGTCGTTCGAACGCGAGATGGCCGGGCTCATCGACCTGGTGCGGAGCCGGGGCCTGGGCCGGGATCCCGTCGTCCGCCAGCGGCTGGCGCGGGCCTGGTGCGGGCTCCGCATCATGCGGTTCAACAACGACCGGCTGCTCACCGCGGCGCTGCGTTCGCAGCATCCGGGGGCCGAGTCATCGATCGGCAAGCTCCATTGGGCCAACTGGCACCGGGACTTCGGCGAGCTGCTCGTCGACATGATGGGGGCCGACGCGATGGTGGTGGGCGACGACTACGAGCTCGCCCCGATACAGCACACCTTCCTTAACTCGCGGGCCGAGACGATCTACGGCGGCGCCAACGAGATCCAGCGCAACATCGTCGGCGAGCGCGTGCTGGGCCTCCCCAAGGAGCCACGATGACGCTGCAGATCGACGCCACGCTGCCCAAGGACGTCGCCCGGACCGGTGAGGCGGCCCGGGCGGCCGAGGCCTACTACGACGGCTTGTGGGTCGGCGAGACCCAGCACGACCCCTTCCTCCAGCTCCTGCAGGCCGCCGAGGCCACGGAGAAGATCACGCTCGGGACCGCGATCGCCATCGCCTTCGGCCGGTCGCCCTTGACACTGGCGAGCTCCGCGTTCGACATGGCGAGGTACTCGGGCGGGCGGTTCGTGCTCGGCCTCGGCTCCCAGGTCAAGCCGCACATCGAGCGCCGGTTCTCGATGCCGTGGTCGCACCCGGCGCCCCGCATGCGCGAGCTCATCCTCGCGGTTCGGGCCATCTGGGACCGCTGGCAGAACGGCACGAAGCTCGACTTCCGCGGCGACTTCTACACCCACACGCTGATGACGCCGTTCTTCTCGCCGCCGCCCCACGAGTGGGGCCCGCCGCCCGTCTACCTCGCCGGCGTCGGCGAGAAGATGACCGAGGTGGCGGGTGAGGTGGCCGACGGCTTCTTCGTCCACCCGTTCACGACCGAGCGGTACCTGCGAGACGTCACCGTGCCGGCTCTGGAGCGGGGACGGGCTCGGGCCGGCAAGGCCGGGCTCGACGACCTTGTCCTGTGTGGGCCGGTGTTCGTGTGCGCCGGCCGGGACGACGACGAGATGGCCACCGCAGTCGCTGGTACGAAGCGGCAGATCGCCTTCTACGGGTCCACGCCGGCCTACCGGGGCGTGCTCGACATGCATGGCTGGGGCGATCTCCAGCCGGAGCTCACACGGCTGTCCAAGGAGGGGCGCTGGGCGGAGATGGGTGACCTGATCGACGACGATGTGCTCCGCGCCTTCGCCGTGGTCGGCGACCCCGAGGCGGTCGCCAAGGGTCTGGCCGACCGGTGCGACGGCCTGGTCCAGCGGATCACCCTCTACACCACCTACGAAGCGGGTGAGGATCTCCCCGCGGAGATCGTCGCCACACTGGACGACCGACGGACCAGAGCGCCACGGTGACGACCGGCGGACGGCTCGCCGGCCAGGTCGTCCACAGAGCGGACGTCCTGTATCCGGAGCGCGGCCGCCGCGGCTGGCTCGGGGCCACCTGACCGGCGACGGGCCGTCGTCCTGGGACGTCAGAAGAGGTCGCCGCCCGATGCCGTGGCGGTGGAACCTGAGTCGCGGAACGCCCGCAGGACGTTGCGCCCGATCTGCCACTTGTGGACCTCGTCTGGGCCGTCGACGATCCGGTTGGCCCGGGCGCCGGCCAGCCAGCCGGCGAGCGGCACGTCGTGGGTGTAGCCGAGCGAGCCGTGGAGCTGGATCGCGGTGTCGATCACGTCGTGCAGCATGTGCGCGATGTAGTTCTTGGCGATCGAGTTCTCCTGCCGGATGTCGAGGCCCCGCTCCATCTTGTAGGCGATGTGGAGAATGAGCAGCCGCGTCACGTAGAGCTTCTCGGCGCACTCGGCCAGCATCCACTGGACCCCCTGGCGGTCGGCGAGGGGCTGCCCGAAGGTCTGGCGCTCGAGCACCCGGGCCGCGGCCATGTCCAGCGCGGCCTGGGCCTTGGCGACGCTCCACATGCCGTGGCGCAGCCGGCCGTAGCCGAGGCGGTGCTGGCCCATGTCGAAGCCTCCACCCAGGCCGCCGAGCACGTTGGCGTGCGGGACGACCAGGTCGCGGATCTCGACCTCGGCGTGCCCCATCGTGACCTCGTCCTGGTAGCGGGGCTCGATCTCCTCACCGAACACGGGGATGTCGCGCACGATCCGGTAGCCGGGGTTTGGCAGCTCGACCAGGAACGTCGAGAACCGCCGGTGCCGGGGCGCATCCGGATCGGTCTTGGCCATCACGAGGGCGAGCTGCGACATGCTGGCGCCCGAGCTGAACCACTTCTCGCCGTTGAGCACCCAGTCGTCGCCCCGTCGCACCGCCGTGGTCTGCATGCCGGTGGCGTCCGCGCCCGCCGCCTTCTCGGTCATCGAGAAGCAGATGCGGATGTCGCCGTTGACCAGCGGCACCAGGTAGCGCTGCTTCTGCTCCTCGGTGCCGTGCTCGACGAGCGTGAGCATCGTGGCGTCCTGGGGCCCCATGCAGTTGAGGGCCCAGGCGCCGAGATGCGAGAACGATCGGCCGACCTCGATCTGCACGATCGCGTTGGCCAGGTGCCCGAGGCCCATGCCGCCGTACTCCGTCGGCACGAACGGGCACCAGAGGCCCTCGGCGCGCGCCTTGGCCTGCAGCTCCTTGACGATGTCGAAGAACGGCCGGGTTCCGACCTCCGGCTCGACGGGCGTCACCTGGGTGTCGATGAACTCCGCCACCCGGGCCCGCAGCTGCTTGATGTCGTCGGGTATCTCGAAGTCGATCACCTGTCTGACTCTGACGCGATTGACAGTCACTGTCAACCCGCCTATGGTCACGATCATGGGGGACGAGCTCGACCTCGATACCGAACGCCTCGAGGCGTGGATCGGCGACCGCCTGCCGGGTGGCGGCTCCTCCCTGACCGCCGAGCGCTTGGGCGCGAGCACCGGCATCGCGAACGCGCTGTACCTGCTCGGCAGGGGCGAATACCGCTGGGTGTTGCGCCGGCCGCCCGAAGTCAAGAACGACCCGAGCGCCTCCAACATCGTCCGCGAGTGGCGCATCCTCACGGCGCTCGACGGCACATCGGTGCCGCACCCGACGCCCCGGCTCCTGTGCGAGGATCCCGCCGTGATCGGTGCGCCGTTCCTGGTCATGGACGTCGTCGACGGCTTCACCCCCGGCTTCGAGCTGCCGTCGCCCTTCGCCGACGACCCGTCCCTCCGCTTCGAGCTGGGCATGGCCTACGTCGACGGGTGCGCGGCGCTGTCCGACGTCGACTGGCGGGCGCGCGGGCTGGACGGCCTCGGCAAGCCCGACGGGTTTCTCGAGCGCCAGGTGCCCCGGTGGCTCGCACAGCTCGACCGCTACCGCACCCGCGACCTGCCCGAGCTCGACTTCCTCACCGGCTGGCTCGACGCCAACCGTCCCGCCATGAGCCCGCCGGCGATCATCCACGGCGACTACAGCCCGTTCAACGTGATGGTGGCGCCCCGGCCGCCGGTCCACCTGGCGGCGATCGTCGATTGGGACACCGGCACCATCGGTGACCCGCTCCTCGACATCGGCCACCTTCTGGCCCGGTGGACCGAGCCGGGGGAGGAGTCCGTCATCGGCGAGCAGGCCGGCGGGGTCGCCGGCTACCCAACCCGGGCCGAGATGGCCGCCCGCTACGAGGAGCGGACCGGGCGCGATCTGTCGGCGCTCCCGTATTACGAGGCCCTGGCCTTGTTCAAGCTCGCCGTGATCCTCGAGGGCACGTTCGCACGCGAGCGGGCGACCGGCGTGCCGGACGACCGGAACTCGATGGGCGAGATCGTGCCCCGGCTGCTCGCCGCCGCTGCCGACTTCGCCCGGGGGAAGCGCCTGTGACCGAGCCCGAGCGGCTGGTCGAACGCCGCCGCCGGTTGGCGCGGGCGGACATCGGCCGCGTGGCGATCAATCTGTTCGCCGACCGCGGCTTCGACGCGGTGACCGTCGATGACATCGCCGCTGCCGCCGGCATCTCGCAGCGCACGTTCTTCCGGTACTTCGCCACCAAGGACGAGGTGGTGCTCGACTACGAGCGCACGCTGTACGACCGATTGGTGGCCGTCGTGGCCGACCGACCCACCGAGGAGGGACCGGTCACCGCGCTGCGCAGGGCCTACCAGGCGACGTCGCAGGTCGCGCCCGAGGACCGCGAGTACGTCGTGCAGCTCGGCCGGATCCTGGCCGCCGCCCCCGACCTGCGGGCGACGGTCCATGGCGCCCGCAGCACCTCGAATGACGAGCTGATCGAGCTGATCGCAGCTCGCATGGGCGTGCCGACCGACGACGCCCGGCCCCGGGTGGTGGTGGCGGCGATGACCGCAGTAGCCGCGGCCGAATGGGCCGCCTGGGTGGAAGGCGGCGGCGCCGGCGACCCGGCCGAACGGATCGGGTCCGCGCTGGCGCTGGTCGAGCAAGGGCTCGACGCACTGGACGGCCGGCCGGTGCAAGGGGAGACGAGGAGCGCATGACCGCAGTGCTCGACAGGATGGATCTCACCGGCAAGGTCGCCGTCGTCACCGGCGGGAGCCGCGGCATCGGCCGATCGATCGTCCAGGCCTTCGCCGAGGTCGGCGCCGACGTCGTGGTTGCCTCGCGCAAGCTCGACGCCTGTGAGGCGGCGGCACGCGAGGTCGCGGCCGCGACGGGACGTGCCGCGCTGCCCGTAGCCACCCACGTGGGCCGGTGGGACGACTGCGACCGATTGATCGCGACGACGCTGGAGCGCTTCGGGCGCCTCGACGTCCTGGTCAACAACGCCGGGATGTCGCCCCTCTACGACAGCCTGCCGGCGGTGACCGAGGACCTGTACGACAAGACGCTGGGCGTCAACCTCAAGGGACCGTTCCGGCTCGCGGCCCTGGCGGGTGCACACATGGCGGAAAACGGTGGCGGCTCGATCATCAACGTCTCCACGATCGGCTCGCTCATCGCCAGCCCGCGCGAGCTCCCGTACGCCTGCGCCAAGGCCGGCCTCAACGCCCTCACGGTGGGGCTCGCCGAGGCCTTCGCCCCGGCCGTGCGGGTCAACGCCATCCTGCCCGGTGCGTTCCGCACCGACATCACCAAAGCGTGGACGCCCGAGATGCTGTCGGCCTCGACCGTGCCGCTGGGACGCCTGGGCGAGCCGGACGAGATCGCCCCGCTGGCCGTCTACCTCGCCAGCGACGCATCCAGCTACACCACCGGTGCCTTGATCAGGGTCGACGGCGGGATCGCCCGCAAGGTCTGAAGCCGAGCGCTCGCAGGACGAAGCCGGTCACGTCGGCGGTGACCTCGTCGACGGATTCCTCGCGGCTATGGGCGAGGGCTCGGGCCATCGCCGTGCCGGCCAGCTGGTGGATGAGCTCCGGGTCGCGGTCCGGATCGCCGTCCGGCAGCTCACCGGTCGACCGTCCCTCGCGGATGGCGTCAGCCAGCGGCTCCAGCACGAGCCGGGCGGCCTCCGCCACCTTGTCCGGGTAGTGACGGAGCACCGCCGGTTGCGACGTGAACAGCCGAGCCCGGGCGGCACGTCGCGGGTCACCGGCCGCCTGGACGAGCTCGTCGATCCACGCGGCGATCTTCCGGGCCGGACCGTCCTCCCGCGCCATCGCGGTTCGGATGCGGGCGGCGGACCGGGCGTACTCGCCCTGCATGAGCACGAGGAACAGCTCCTCCTTGCCGGCGAAGTGCCTGTAGAAGGTGCGGGCCGACAGCCCCGTCTCCCGCAACAGGAGCTGCACCTTGAAGTCCTCCCAGCCGGCACGCTCCAGAACCACCTGGGCAGCCCGCACCAGAGACGCTCTCTCGTCCTCCTCGGCGGACATGTGCTCCATGTTGCCAGGCGCCGAGGCAATGAGATTAATCAGTGCTCTATAGTTCTCGTCAGCGGCTCAGCAGATCCGCGGCGGTGTCCCGCATGATGTGGCGCTTGGTCGTCTCGTCGAGGGGATCGAGCAGCTTGACGAAGTCGGCCGGCTCGGCGAGCCCCTCGGCGTGCGGGAAGTCGGACCCCATGACGATCGAGTCGTGATGGCCCAGGTTCTCGACGATCCAGGGGATGTCGTCCTCGGGGTAGGGCGCGACCCGGACGTGCTGGCGGAAGACGGCGCTCGGGCGCTCGGTGAGCTTGCCGCCGATCCACGGGCCGTTGCGGCCCATGCCGCGGCTCTTGTCCATGTGACGGACGAAATGAGGGACCCAGTCGGCGCCGTGCTCGGACACGAGGGCCATGAGGTCCGGGTGGCGGCCGAAGAGGTTGTCGAAGATCAGCGCGGACAGCGTGTCCTCGATGGGCCGCTCGCCGTAGACGTTGTTCCACTGCCAGGCGGACATGTGCCACGAGGCGGGGTCGGGGTCGTGACCCCAGGCCGGTGAAATGGCGTCGAAGTACCAGAACGGCATGATGTGGAAGGCGAGAGTGACCTTGGCCTCGTTGAGGCGGGCCCAGACCGGGTCGAAGTAGGGGTCGCCCGGTGAGCGCCCGTAGGCGGGACCGGTGGGGATCAACACGACCCGGGCACCGCGGTCGAGGATCCAGTCGGTCAGCTCGACGGCACGGTCGAGGTCGCGGAGCGAGAGCACGGCGGTGGCGTGGATCGTGTCCTCGTAGTTGAAGCCCCAGGTCTCGTCGAACCATTGGTTGAACGACCGCAGGTTGGCGTAGAGGGTGTCCGCGTCGGCGACGTAGTGCTCGGCGGCCAGGGCCATGGCGGACGGGTAGAGGACGCAGCGGTCGACGCCCTGCCGCTTCATCAGCTCGAGGCGAGGGGCCCGCTCGATGAACTCCGGGCGCATGGGCTCGGGCTGGTACGTCTCGTCAGGGTCGCCCGATGCCATCTGCTTGAGCATCTCCTTGAGCGTGCCCGGCCGGTAGCAGTAGTCGAAGCCCAGCCCCTGCTCGCTGTTGAAGGTGGCGACACGGCGCCCGGCCAGCACGACCTCGCTGCCAGCGCCGTCCCGCACAGGCAGGATCGCCCGGTCGAGGTACTCCTTCGGCAGGTGGCGGGTGACGGCGTCGCGAACCTCGTAGCAGTGCGTGTCGCAGTCGATGATCCCGTAGTCCAGGGAGCTCATCGCGATCCCTCCTCTAAGCCGAAAGAACAATAATTCAACTATATAGGCCGTGACCTCAGTTGCGCATGTACGAGCCGGCCGCGACGTTTACGACCTCGCCGGTGATCGACCGTGCGCGGTCGCTGGCCAGGTAGGCGGCCAGCTCGGCGATCTCGTCCACCTGGGCCAGCCGGCCCAGCGGGCTGCGGGCCAGCCCGTCGGCCCGGATCTCGGGGTGGGCGTCGATGAAGCGGGTGCCCTCGACCACGCCCATCGAGATCGTGTTGCAGCGGATGCCGTGTGGCCCGCCCTCCCAGGCGATGCAACGGGTGAGCGCGGCCAGGCCGCCCTTGCTCGCGGCGTAGGCGGTCTCGTTGCCCTCGCCGCCCACGTCGGGCGCATAGCTGCCGACGTTGAGGACCACACCGCCGCCGGCGTCGCGCATGCCCGGGAGCGTCCGCCGGCAGAGATACCAGGGTCCGTTCAGGTTGACGCGCAGCACGGCGTCCCAGTCGGCCGGGTCGTAGTCGAAGATGCTGCCGAGGATGTTGAGAGCGGCGTTGTTGACCAGCACGGTCACGGGGCCGAGCCGGCGCTCGGCCTCGGCGACCGTGGCGTCGATGGCGGTGCGGTCGCCGGCGTCCATGGGCAGCCCGAGGACCGTGACCCCGGGGTAGTCCCGCTCGACCTTCTGCGCCACCTCGTGGGTCCGGCGCTCGTGAA
>OCZV010000296.1_pt1 | contig 18016 bp, 14 predicted proteins | sample 1539051 | NCBI WGS metagenome assembly OCZV01 (sample SAMEA3113581, study PRJEB22503) | soil metagenome
ATGTTCTGGAAACTATGAGCGGGCCAGGAAGTTGTGGGGCTCCACGGCCGGCGGTTTCCGCTATCGTGGTTTGTTTCAATGAAGAGGAAAACATCGCCGCCTGCCTCGAAAGTTTGAGATGGTGCGACGAAGTCGTCGTTATTGATTCCTATAGCACGGATCGAACGGTTGAGATCTGCCGGCGATATACAGACCGGATCATTCAGCGGCCCTGGGCTGGATATCGGGAGCAGAAGGCGTTTGCGCATTCGCAAGCAACCAAAGATTGGGTTTTGCTTGTGGATTCCGATGAGCGGGTTACACCGGAACTTAGAGACGAAATTCGGCAAGCCTTGAGTCAAAACAGTTCCGGCTGCGCAGGTTTTTCCGTCCCTCGGCTGGTTTTTTATCTGGGCCGTTGGTGGTGGAGAGGGGGTTGGTATCCTGACTATGATATTCGTTTGTTCAGGCGGGATCGAGCGACTTGGGCCGGGTCGGATCCCCATGAAAAGATTTCGGTTGATGGTCCGGTCCATCGCCTACAACACCCGCTACACCATTTCTCTTATCGAAATATTGAGGATCATATCCACAGAATCAACCGATTCACGACGATTTCTTCGTGCGAGCTGCGGAAAGAAGGCCAACGACGGTATTTGACGGACGCTCTGTTTCGGCCGGCATTCCGTTTTTTTTATTCGTACATATGGAAGCGAGGGTTCATGGATGGTTTTGCTGGCTTCTACGTCGCCGTAACGGCCGCGGTTTATGTTTTTCTCAAGTATGCTAAGCTCTGGGAGTTGGAGGAAAAGGACGACGTCAGTCGGAAGCGGTCATAACCGCCTCCTTAAGATTCTGCACATCGATCCTGAGAGGAATTGGGGTGGAGGAGAAGTCCAGGTCGTCGGACTATTGGCTTATCTCAGTGGAAGGGGCCACGATAATACCCTTCTTGCCCATCCTCACGGCCGGCTATTCGAGCATTGTGGAGATCTGAACATAGCGCGATTACCGCTATTCCTTCGCAACGACTTGGATCTGAGGCCCGTAGCTTCGCTTAGACGCCTGATCTGTGAAGGAAACTACGACATTGTCCATTTACATACCAAACGGGCGCATGCCCTTTCGTTATGGTTGCCGCGGCAGCCGCACGGTCCCAAATATGTTGTGACACGGCGCATGGATTATCCTGAAAGGAAAGGCTGGTACACGCGCTACCTCTACAACCGACGCATAGATGGCATTGTTGCCGTTTCACAACCGATCCTCGATTTACTGGTGTCGGCGGGAATCGATGCGAAACGAATTCGATTGATTCATAGCGGTATCAACTCTCGACCGTTTGAAAGCGTCGCATCGGAAATACCTTCCTTGGGGGACGTTCCTGTCGTTGGAACGGTCGCGGTGCTGGAAGAGAGGAAGGGACATCGTTTTTTGCTTGAAGCGGCGGCGCGGCTCAAAAGCCAAGGTTACCAAATCAAATATTACCTCGCGGGCGATGGTTCGTTACGCGGTCAACTCGAGGAAATGGTCAAGAGACTGAAGTTGACAAACGAGGTGAAGTTCTATGGCTTTGTCTCTGACACTCCCGCCTTCCTCGCTCGGATCGATCTCTTTGTCCTCCCTTCATTACACGAAGGATTAGGCGTCGCGGCTCTCGAAGCCATGGCCGCCGGGAAAGCCGTTGTGGCGTCTCGGGCCGGAGGGCTTGCCGAATTAGTCCTTGACCCCGACACTGGATTGTTAGTTTCCCCTGGAGATCCCGAGGCGCTGGCCAAAGCGATCGCAAAACTGGTTCGTGATAGGTCGTTGGCTCGGGTCATGGGAAATAGAGGAGCCGATCGCGTGCGCGGGCATTTCACATTGGAGCAGATGGCACTCAAAAACGAAGCCTACTACTACGATCTCCTCGAACGATCGGCCTAGGTTCATTCGAGGACCTCCTTATATCGCAATATCGCACCGGGCGGCATGAAGAACCTATTGGAGATCATAAAAAAATTTGAGCGGGTGCGTTTGCTCGTCGTCGGCGATCTCATATTGGACCGCTTTATTTGGGGCGATGTGGAAAGAATTTCACCGGAAGCTCCGGTACCGGTTCTCCGGGTGGCTTTCGAGAATTATCGCCTCGGTGGTGCCGCTAACGTGATCAACAATATTCGCTCATTGAAAGGCCGGGTGAGCGCCTGTGGCGTTATTGGCCGAGATGAGCCGGGCAACAGAATTATAGCTGATTTGCGGCGTATCGGAGTTTCGACCGGCGGGGGATTTCCGGACGCGTATTTTCAAACCACCCAGAAGACGCGAATCATCGCCCGCCCGCGTCATCAACAAATTGTCCGATTGGATCGTGAACAGAACGGTGCGATTCGCGAGCCGACGATCAAAAAGCTCCGTCGGTTTGTTCTACAGAGTGTAAAGCGGTGCGACGGCATCGTCATTTCTGATTACGGCAAGGGGGTTGTGCATGAGACATTGCTGGCCGTCATCGCGGAGTTAGTTGGAAAAGGAAGGCTGATCAGCGTCATCGATCCAAAGAAAGAAAATTACGGCCGCTATCGGTCGCCTTCGCTCGTCACGCCCAACAGAGATGAGGCCAGTGAAGCCTCCGGGGTCGAGATTCGTGATGAGGCGACATTGCGGGCAGCCGGCGAGAGGCTATTGCGACTCTGGAAAGCCAAGGCGGTCCTGATTACCCGAGGGCCCGACGGCATGAGCCTTTTTCAACCTCGAGCGCCGGTAGAACATTTTGCCACCGAGCCGAGAGAGATTTTCGACGTTACCGGCGCCGGTGATACCGTCGTCGCGGTTTGCGCGCTAGCCCTCGCCTCTGGGGCGACCTACGGCGACGCGGCCCTGATCGCGAATTTGGCGGCGGGCTTGGTTGGCGACGAGGTCGGCACGGTGGCCGTTCCTCTGGAGAGACTCGAGCGAACGATCAGGGACCACCGATGAAAAGCATGACCGGTTACGGAGAGGGGTCGCATCACGCGCGCGGCACGAAGATTTCGGTTCAGGTGCGCAGTTTGAACCATCGGCATTTGGACCTGCAGCTGAGAGTTCCAAGGGAATCCCTTCCGTTTGAAGAGGAGATCCGGAAGATCATTCGGGGAAAAATCGCACGAGGAAGAATTGATCTGTTCATCAACCGCTCGCCGTTGAAGGGACAAGGACGAAAGTTGGAATTGGACGAGGAACTACTGAACCAGTACCTCTCCGCTGTCAGGCAGGCGAAGAAGAAATTCCGATTGGCCGGTGAAATAGAAGTCTCGTTGCTTTCCGAGATTCCCGATCTCTTCAGCGTACGAGAGATTGAAGCTAGCCCCAAGCAGGAGCGACAACGCCTTTTTCTTGCACTGGACGCCGCCTTGAGGAAGCTCGAGCAATCTCGCCAGCGGGAAGGCCGACAGCTCAAAGCCGACATGAAATTACAAATCAATCATTTACGAAGGATCTCAGCAGCCCTGGAAGTCTGGGCGGCCGAGATGGGGACACGGCTACAGAAGGCGGCGCTTGCGGCGCGGGATGGGGAAAATTCTCAGGTCACGGGCAAAGAAGCGTCTGATCTAGGCGGCTTGGTTTTGAAGGGTGACATCAACGAAGAGGTGGTGCGCTTGAAGAGCCACGTGACCGCCCTGGCTCTGGTGATTAGTGAAAGCGATCCCGTAGGGAAAAGGATCGATTTTATGCTTCAAGAGGTCCAACGGGAGTTGAACACAATCAGCTCGAAGATCCCCCATCTACCTGTCGTACAACTCGTATTGGAAGGCAAGGAAAGAGTCGAGAAAATACGAGAGCAAACGCAGAATATTGAATGACTGAAAGATCTCCTCTCATAGGACGACGGCAAGGCATAATCTTCATTATTTCCGCCCCGTCGGGTGCAGGCAAGACCACCTTAATTGCGCGATTGCGATCGGTTTTTCCTGAACTTCGACTATCGGTTTCATGTACCACGCGCCCGCAACGAAATGGCGAGATTGATGGCCGAGACTATTACTTCATGACGCAGCGACAGTTCGCGGCCATGAAGGCAAGCGGGAAGTTTGCGGAATGGGCGCGAGTCCACGGCTTTCTCTATGGCACTCCGCGAAGACCGTTGGATCAGGGTACAAGCAGCGGACGTGATATCCTTCTTGATATCGACGTCCAGGGCGCCAGGAAGATCAAACGAGCGTATCCTGGGGCGGTTTCGATCTTTGTTTTGCCGCCATCGCTGCACGAATTGGAGCGAAGATTGGCCCTCAGGGGAACCGAGGGGACAGAAACGATTCGTCGACGGTTGTCGAACGCACAAGGTGAAATCCGCGAAATTCTCAAGTATGATTATTTCGTGGTTAATCGAGATGTGAAAAGGTCGGTGGCTATCCTTAAGGCGATTATTGAGGCGGAGCGGGCAAAAGTGTTCCGGGTGCGCGAATGGCGCATCGAGCGGCGGCGCGATGCGCAGTACAAATGACATGAGTAGAGAAACCAAAATCGGCGATCTCGTTGAAAAGGTTCAAACCTACTATCCTGCGGCGGATGTCGACCTGCTTCGCAAGGCGTACGACTTTTCGGCGAAAGTTCATAAGGGTCAAAAACGGCTGTCGGGGGAACCGTATCTGGTCCACCCTATGGCCGTGGCTAACATCATTGCCGATCTGAAACTGGACGTGCCGAGTATCGTGGGAGGTTTGCTTCACGACACGGTCGAGGACACCCTCACGAGCTTGGAGGAATTGACAAGTTTGTTTGGTCGCGAGATCGGCTCGCTCGTCGACGGCGTCACCAAGCTCAGCCGGACAAATTTCAACAGCCGAGAGGAAAAGCAGGCGGAGAACTTTCGTAAAATGTTATTGGCCATGGGCAAAGATGTCCGGGTCATCTTGATCAAACTCGCGGATCGCATACACAACATGCGCACCCTGAGCCATTTGCCGGTGGAGAAGCAGGTCCTGACCGCCCAAGAAACCTTGGACATCTACGCCCCCTTGTCCCATCGTCTGGGGATTGCCTGGATCAAGAGCGAATTAGAGGATTTGGCGCTTAAGCATCTGCACCCCGAAATTTACTATCAATTAAAGCGAAACGTTGCGAAGAAAAAAACCGATCGGGAAAAATATATCGACGAGGTCATCTCCATCATCAACAAGAAACTCGACGCCGAGGGCATAGAGGCCGAAATTACCGGCAGGCCGAAACACTTCTACAGTATTTATCAGAAGATGGAGAGTCAAAACCTTCTCTATGACCAGATCTACGACTTGGTCGCGTTTCGGATTCTCGTGGACACCCCGAGAGAGTGTTACGAGACCCTGGGAATCATCCACGCGCAATGGCGGCCCGTTCCGGGGCGATTCAAGGATTATATCGCCTTGCCAAAGCCGAACATGTACCAGTCGCTCCACACGAGTGTGATCGGCCCGTACGGGGAGCGAATCGAAATTCAGATCCGGACCCACGAGATGCATCGAATCGCGGAGGAAGGGATCGCCGCGCACTGGCGGTACAAAGAAGGCGAAGATTTTCAGGTAAGTGACATTCAAAGGTTTGCCTGGCTGCGGCAGTTGCTTGAGTGGCAAGAAAACCTGCAGGACCCTCAAGAATTTCTGCACAGCCTAAAAGACGATCTCTTTTCCACGGAGCTTTATGTCTTTACCCCGAAAGGGGACCTTTTGAACTTTCCAAAAGGATCGACGATTGTCGATTTCGCCTATCGCATTCACACTGAAGTGGGAAACCATTGCTCGGGCGCCCGCGTCAACGGACAAGTCGTCTCTCTCAAATATCTCCTACGGAGTGGAGATACGGTCGAGATCATTAGCACGCAACAACAGGTTCCAAGCCGCGAGTGGCTCAAGTGGGTGAAAACTCCTCGGGCCAAATCAAAAATTCGAAACTGGCTGAAATCCCAGCAGCGCGAAAGAAGCGTCGCGTTGGGGCGCGAGATTCTCGAGAGTGATCTTCATCGCTATCGGCTGGATTACGGAACCCTACGCAGTGAAGGCAAGATCGATTGGCTCACGAAAGAGTTAGCTTTGAAGGACGAAGAAGCGTTTCTCGCCGCCTTGGGCTATGGTCGCATCACGACTCGCCAAGTTTTGACAAAACTCGTTCCTCCGGAAAAGCTCGATACCGGTACAAAGAAAGCGGAAGGATCCTTGGAGACTCTCTTTCGTTTGGTCTCCAGCCAAAGACAAGGGTTGGGTATTCGTGTCAAGGGCATCGATGAGGACGTGTTGCTCCGCTTTGCGCTTTGTTGTCATCCTTTGCCAGGCGAACGCATCGTCGGCTTTATCACTCGCGGAAGGGGGGTCACGGTTCATACCGTCGGTTGCCCGACAGTCTTGGAAAGTGATCCGCACAGGAAGGTCGAAGTCAGTTGGGAAGAAACCGGCCAAGTGCCGCGCCCCGTCAAGATCGAAGTCACCTGTGTCGATCAGCCCGGCCTTCTAGCCGCGATTAGTTCCGCGATCACCAGCGCCGACGCGAATATTGCTCGGGCTCAGATCCGAACCTTTTCGGGCCAGAAGGCGCTAAACAGCTTTGAAGTAATGATCAAGAATTCTGAACACCTGAAAAAAGTGCTCGAGAACATCTCGAAAGTCAGAGGGGTCTATAAGGCCGTACGCGCTCGCGGAAGGACCGGCGGCAAACCGGAAAGAGATCACACAAACAGAAGCGAAGTTCAGTAAGCGTCGCGCTCGGATTACGCCACTTTATGAACGCGGCCTGAATGGATACAGTCCGTGCAAACAAGAACGCGCTTCACTTGTCCGTTGACGTCAGCTCTCACCGTTTTGAGATTGGGACGCCAGGAGCGCTTGGTTTTATTATTGGCGTGGCTGACGTTGTAACCGATCGATCGGCCTTTTCCGCAAATCGAACAAATTCTTGCCATAACGCTTAGCTTCGTATCCTTTCGATAATCTTCGTTGTTGAAAATCCCTTCAAGTAGGGAATAACTACGATTCGGCCACCGGCTTTTTCCACGATATCAGAGCCAATGATCCTCTCTATACCCCAGTCGCCGCCTTTGGCCAAAACGTTGGGCCGCAGCGCGTCGATAACTCTGTAGGGGTCGGGCTCGTCAAACAAGACGACATAATCCACCATCTCCAACGCCGCGATCAATTCAAGGCGATCTTTTTCCGCAAGCACGGGACGGCTAGGACCTTTGATCATTTTGACTGAGCGGTCGCTGTTGACGGCCACGATCAAAATATCGCCGCAGGCTTTGGCTTGCCGCAGAATATGGAGATGGCCGCGGTGGAGCAGATCAAAGCAACCGTTGGTGAAGACAATTGTCTGGCCGCTTGCCCTTGCGGCCGCCCCGATCTCCCTGAGAGCTTCAAGGCTCTTGATCTTGCCTGACACATCCAATCGGTAGCATGAGAAACTCGCGTTTTCAATTGCATCTCCCCTTGACGCAATCAGGGACTGTGTCTTGACCCCACGGTGAATTTTCGCTAAGTTTACTGCCAATTCAAGACCATTCCGCTTTGCCCATTGCATTCCTAATTCAGGAGGAAAAAATGGAATATCAGGACCTTAGAGATTGGATCCAGATCGCCGAGGAAATGGGGGAGCTCAAGACTCTCAAGAATTGCGACTGGAATCTGGAAATCGGCGCGATCACGGAGCTGGTTCACCACAAGGAAGATGGTCCGGCGGTCCTATTCGACGAAATTAAGGGCTACCCAAAGGGGTATCGAGTTTTATCCAACTCCCTCGCGTCAAGAAAGCGCTTGGCCTTGACGCTGGGACTGCCCGCCGGCGACACCAAAATGGATTTTGTCCGCATATGGAAGGAAAATTATAAGAAGATTAAACCCATCGCTCCAAAGATGGTCAAGAAAAGCCCGCTTTTTGAGAACGTCTACAAGGACGGAGACATCGACATCCTCAAATTCCCAACGCCGTTGTGGCACGACAAGGATGGCGGCCGTTATATCGGAACCGGCAGTGTCGATATCACGCGCGATCCGGATGAAGGATGGGTTAATTACGGCACCTACCGAGTCATGATCCATGACAAGGATAAAGTGGGTTTTTACATCTCCCCTGGCAAACACGGTCGCATTCAGCGAGAAAAATACGCCACGAGCGGAAAGCCGTTTAAGATCGCGATGTCATTTGGCCATGATCCGCTGACCTTTTTGGCCGGAAGCATCGAAGTGCCTTACGGTGTTCCAGAATACGAGTTTATCGGTGGTATTCGCGGCGAACCCTTCGAAATGATCGAGGGCGAGTATTCCGGATTGCCGATTCCAGCGAACGCGGAGATCGTTATCGAGGGCGACGTGCATTTCGATAATCCAAAGGTTGAAGGACCCTTTGGGGAGTGGACCGGCTACTACGCCAGTGCTGAAAGGGCAGAACCGTGGGTTCATGTTAGACGTCTATATCACCGCAACGACCCGGTTATTCTTGGCTCTCCTCCCGGCCGACCGCCCGCCGAGCTTGGCTGGTACCGCTCCTACCTGCGTTCCGCGCTCATTTGGGACGAGATGGAGAAAGCAGGAGTTCCGGACGTGAGAGGCGTTTGGCTCACGGTCTCTGGCGGTAGCCGGTTGATGCTCATCGTGTCGATCAAACAGCGCTACCCCGGGCACGCCAAACAGGCCGCCGTGATCGCGTCGCAGTGCCATGCCGGCGCGTATCTCGGCCGTTTCGTCGTGGTGGTCGATGATGACATCGATCCGTCGAACACGGACGATGTTATTTGGGCGATGGGCACCCGCTGCGAACCGGCGGAAGATATCGATATCCTTCGCCGATGCTGGAGCGGCCCGCTTGATCCGGTCATTCATCCGACCAAGAAAGGATTCAACTCGCGCGCGATCATCGATGCAACGCGACCCTACGAGTGGATGAAAGATTTCCCGCCAGTGGCGGAATCGAGCAAAGAGGTTTTGGACGCCACAGCGAAGAAATGGGGTGCGGAACTGTTCGGCAGCAACGGCAAGAACTAAGTGTTTCTATTCCTGTAGCCGTACTCGGAGGGCAAGCCGACCCGGTGCTCGGCTTGCCCTTTTTATTGCCGTCAGCCTGATTTCCCCCGGCCAGTGGATAATTTTCTAGGAGAGATTCCATCTGGCTTACTATTCGAAGGAATTTCTCATCGGCTTGGATAGTGATGGCCCTTTCTGAATAGCCGCGGGCTCCGCGCGACTTTCCGGCGCCACGTCTGTGATCGCCCCTCCGTTTAGGAATTGTATGTCGGGAACGTTGCCGGGTTCTCCAGCCGGATGGTGGGCCTTAATGCCCAATTTCCGCCGGAGTTGCTCTGCGGGCTGGTCCGGGGCTGGCGCTGGCTTGGCTTTGACCAAAACCTGAACGGCGATATAAATGGGCGCCTTCATTCTGAGAGCTATCGCAATCGCATCGCTCGGCCGTGAGTCGATTCGAAACTCCTCATTTTGCAGCCGGAGATGAAGCGCGGCGAAATAGGTGTTGTCTCGGATATCGGTGATGGTGGCGCGTTGCAAAGTTGCGCCTAGTCTTTGAAGAATGTTGCGAACAAGATCGTGGGTCAGAGGGCGAGGTGCTTGCACGTGCTGAAGCTCCATCGCGATGGCTCTTGCCTCAGGAACATCTATCCAGATTGGCACGAGCTTCTTATCGCCGACAGTTTCAAGGAGAACGACCGGGGTTCCGGTCGTGGGATCGAGGAGCATGGTCTTGATTTTGGTTTCTACGGTGGTTTCTTCCTCGGCAGCTTTTAGTGGTCCACAAACGCCGAGGATCAAAGCAAAAACAAACAACCCGTAATGCATGTATCGCATGGAACCTCCTCGAACCATTCACCCGGATGGCATTCTTCATGACGACTGAAACGGCTCATGATCCGTCCACATCGCCGGAGATCGAGCTTATCGGCCCCGCTTCACGCTTGTCAACAACGCTATTTAACTTGACCCGATCTTTCGGCGTAAGTTAATGTGACTCACCCAGTGGTTTTGACGCTATGAAGATAAGGGTTCTGTCCGAAGAGATCGCAAGCCGCATCGCCGCCGGTGAGGTGGTTGAGCGCCCGGCGTCGGTAGTGAAAGAGCTGATCGAGAATTCACTGGACGCCGGGGCGAGGGAAGTTTCCGTTTGGGTGGAGAAAAGCGGGGCGGCGTCAATTCGTGTGACTGACGACGGCGAAGGCATGATCGCTGAAGATCTTGCGCTCGCGGTCGAGAGGCATTCCACGAGTAAACTCAAAGATGAAGAGGATCTCGTTCGAATCGCCACACTGGGTTTTCGGGGCGAGGCGTTGCCGAGTATCGCTTCGGTGTCCAAACTGGAAATTATTTCCCGCCCGGGGTCGTCGTCGGTGGGATATCGATTGCGTGCCGCAGGCGGGAGAAAGGATGAACCCTGTGTTACCGCGTCTTCGGTGGGCACCACGGTTGAGATTCGGGAGATTTTCTTCAATACCCCAGCGCGCAGAAAGTTCCTCAAGTCACCGGCGACTGAACTCAGCCACATCTGTGATGTAGTCAATCGAATGGCTTTGGCCTACCCGAAGGTGCACTTTCGTCTATCCCATGACGGCCGCGTCATCGCCGATTACGCGGCCGTCACCGACACCAAGGACCGGCTGTTTCAGGTTTTGGGACGGGAGATCGCCCGGGAATTAATTCCATTCGCACGGCGCCTGGACGCCGTGACGATCAAAGGTTACCTGAGTGCGGCGCCTGTGTCCTTCCCGAACTCCCGACATCTCATAACCTTCGTGAATGGACGCTACGTTCGCGATAAGGTGCTCACCCACGCGGTGCTGCACGGCTATGAGACTCTTCTCATGAAAGGGCAGTACCCGGCTGCGGTGCTTTTTATCGATATTCCGTTCGACGAAGTCGATGTAAACGTCCACCCGGCGAAATATGAAGTGCGATTCCGCCATCAAGCCGAAGTCCACGAAGCCGCTGCCAGAGCGGTTCGGCAGGCGTTGAGACTCGAAGCCAAAGAACCAGCGTCGCCTCGGTCTTATGTCTCAACGGCGCCGCGGGGATTTGTTGGCGTCATGGAATCGCCGCTGCCGTATGCGGGTTCAGTGGTTCGGCGCGAGCAACAAGCGGATGCCATGGAAAGTGCATTTCCGATCCCGTCTGTAGCGAACTCCGTGAGCCAGGGTTTTTTCGCATCGATGAATGTTCTCGGGCAAATTCTCGGCTGTTACTTGGTGTGCTCGTCTTCCCGCGGATTGGCTATTATCGATCAGCACGCCGCCCATGAAAGAGTGACGTTCGAAAAGTTACGCTCGCAGATCGAAACGGGTGGAGTTTACAAGCAGAACCTGCTCCTTCCTCAGATCCTTGACCTCTCCGCCGGCGAAGTTATGTTGATGGAGAAAATGATTCCGCCATTGGACCGGTTGGGTTTCGTTGTGGAGCCCTTCGGAGCCAGCGCCTATGCCATTATCTCGGTACCGGCGCTCTTGCCGGAAGGAGATTACCGCCAAGTCGTGCGACAGATGGTCGCTGAGTTGGCGGAAGTGGATAGGTCCGAGAAGTTACGCCAGCACCTGGAAGAGCGGCTCGCGACGATCGCTTGTCACAGCGTCATTCGAGCCAATCGTAGGCTGGAAATGGACGAAATACGGGCGCTGCTCCAAGAGCTGGATCAAGTTGATTTTGCCACCCAATGTCCCCATGGTCGGCCGGTGTTGTTCGAATTGGGGCGCGACGACTTGGACAAGATGTTCAAACGGATCTGATCGTTTTCGAGCAGCGAATACAAATCCGGATTTCCCGGCCCTACCGCTGCCCTTCAATGAAACCCAAGTTGATCATCGTTCTGGGGCCTACCGCCGCGGGAAAGAGCGAAATCGCGCTGGCCTTGGCGGAAGAGATCGGCGGCGAGATCATCAACGCCGACTCTCAACAGGTTTACCGCTCCATGGATATCGGCACGGGAAAGCCGTCCAAGGAGGAGCGAGACCGGGTTGCGCATCATATCATCGATGTCGTCAATCCGGACGAAGAGTTCAACGTCGCCCGGTTTCGCCAATTGGCGACGGACAGCGTATACGATATTGGGAATCGGAGTCGGAAGGCTATCGTTTGTGGTGGAACCGGTCTTTACATCAGAGCGCTCACGACGGGGTTGTTTGTCGGCCCGGCACAAGACCCCGAAATTCGCGAGGCACTTAAAGCCGAAGCGGAGGATCATGGGCTAGACTCTCTTTACCAAAAGCTCAAACGGGTGGACTCTGCGTCGACATCCTGGATTCATCCTCACGACCAGCAACGGATCATTCGCGCGCTGGAAGTGTTTGCGCTCACGAACAAAGGCATGAGCGAGTGGCAAAGAGAGCACCGCTTCAATGAGAACCGTTTCGAGACGCTAAAGATCGGCCTGGACCGTCCGCGAGAGGAACTTTACGCTTTGATTGATCGCCGCTGTGACCGAATGATTGAAGACGGCCTAGTAGACGAAGTCAAGCACCTTGTGGCCATGGGTTATGATTTAAAGCTTAAATCCTTGGGCAGCGTCGGTTATCGTCATGTGGGCTTGTTTCTTTCGGGGGCCATGCCGTTGCATGACGCAATGACGTTGATGAAGCGTGATACGCGTCGACTGGCTAAGCGGCAGCTGACCTGGTTTCGCCGTGACGGGGAAGTTCAATGGCGGCATCCGGACAGGGAGCGAGCTCGGATCATGCAGCTGGCAAAGGAGTTTATCGGCTAGCCCTTTCAGGGTGGCGAGGGTTGATATGAAACAAAAATTTACTCACCATCAGGTCCTCAGCCTGGCGGTATTCGTGCTTTTCATTTCTATCCCTAAGATCAGTTGGTCCGCGGAACCCACGGCGCGAGCATGGCAAGATCTGGAAGAGGAAGCTATTCGTCTCCTCAGCCGTTATGTCCAGATTGACACGACCAATCCGCCGGGCAATGAAATCCATGCCGCCCGTTTCTTCAAAGAGATTTTCGACCGAGAGGGTATTGACGCGAAGATTATTGAATCGGCTCCGGGCCGAGGAAACATCTATGCTCGGGTTCGGGGCAATGGTTCAAAACAGGCGGTCGTCCTCATGAATCACATGGACGTGGTCCCGGCCGATCCTCGTCAATGGAAGGAGCCTCCGTTTGGTGGGGTGATGAAAGACGGATATCTGTGGGGCCGGGGTACCCTGGACATGAAAGGGCCAGCGATTGTCGAACTGATGACGGTCTTGGCTCTGAAACGGAACCACGTCAGGTTGCAGGGCGACGTGATTTTTCTCGGAACCGCCGATGAAGAGGCCGGTGGCGCTCTCGGGGCAGGCTTTCTGCTGAAGCAGCATCCGGAGCTATTCGAAGGAGTCGGTCTGGTCTTAAACGAAGGCGGCGGGATTCGGCTGGGCGAAAATGGCAAGGCGCGCTTTTACAGTCTCGGTGTCACGGAGAAGACGCCGCTCTGGCTCCGGCTAACGGCCACGGGTACCGCGGGGCACGGATCAACGCCGGGTAGAAATTCGCCGGTCAATAGACTGGTGGCGGCGCTCAGTCGGATCATGCAATTTCAGACGCCAATGAAAGTGTTGCCACATGTGCAAAAATACTACGCTGAAACCGCCCATCTCCAGGCGGCGCACTTAAGGAAACCATACGCGGATCTCATGTCGGCTCTGCAAGACGCCGCATTCGCCACTGAATTTACCAAGGACGCGAGGTCCAATGCCAGCGTGAGAAACACCATTGCCGTGACCATGATCAAAGGCTCAGATAAAGTAAACGTTATTCCAGCACAGGCCTCGGCCGAAATCGATGTCCGGCTTCTTCCCGGCGAAGATCCCAACGCCTTTATTGAGGAGTTGCGGCAAGTTATTGGAGACAACTCCATCAAGATCGACGTGACCCTCTCTTTTCCCCCGGCGACCTCGCCCGACCATCCCGAGGCTTTAAGGGCAATCAAGGCGCTGGCCAGAGCGCATGATGGTGATGTCCCTGTAGTGGCACCGCTGGGACGAGGCTTTACGGACTGTCGCTTTTTCCGCGAACGCAGGATTCCCTGTTACGGCTTCATACCGATGGGCAGCGCTGCCGCCGGAGAGAACCTCGTTCACGGAGTTGATGAGAGGGTCTCGTTAGTTAATCTCCGCCGAGCCCTCCGGATGATGCAAGAACTCGTGATAAAACTCGTCGCCGACTGAGGATTCCTAACAACAGGGGAGTGGATTCTCGATTAAGTTGTAGACGTGATCAAAGGTGACTTCGTTGATCCGCGCCAGGATCTTGAACACGCGAGGCGGTTCGTTTTCAAGGAAAACCATGATCGCGGTTTCGACCGGCGGACAACCCGCTTTCACGCAGGGGACCTCTTTAATAACGATGGGCGCGGCCGGGGGAAAGGTCAAGATCGTCTGAACCCAATAGCGAATTTGATCCAGAGTAAATGACGAGACCTCTTGCCTTCGCCCGAACGGATCGATTTCAGATGAACCCGCTCCGTTACCGGTTGAAATACAATTCTCGAACCCTTCTCTAATTCTCTCCCTGTCCAGATCTCGTCCGATGAACACGAGCCGATTGAGCCGTTCTTCTCCTTCGGCCCATGGGCGGCCGGGGCGTCCCTCAAAGAGAAGGTGAACGCCCTGGAAAACAAACTGGTCAGGGTCGCTGCGCAAATTTAGGATGCCCTTCATGCGCATGATCTTGGGCCCTGACTCGGTGATTAGGTCGCGAAACCATTGGCTTAGCTTGAGCCCGTCCAGATCTCCGGGCATGGCAATCGAAACGGTGGCAATGTCCTCGGTGTGGCGGTGATTCTGATCGTGGCTCTGCGTCTTATTTTCCAGGACCAAACTCCGCAGATCTAAGATCTTTTCGATCTCGACGTCCGAATTTCTCGTCTGGTAAATACGCGCCGCACCGTTCAAAACTCTCATCTTGTATTCGAGTTCCTGTAAGTCCTCCGGATTGATGAGATCGATCTTGTTCAAAAGCACGAGATCGGCAAAGGCGATCTGCTCGCGGGCCACCGTGGAATGGTCGATTTGTTGCCAGACATGCTTGGAGTCCACGACGGTGACGACGCCGTTGAGTTGAAATTCGCTACGGATGCGCTCGTCAATAAAAAAGGTCTGGATCACGGGTGCCGGGTCGGCCAAGCCGGTGGTTTCGATCATGAGCGTGTCGAACTTAGATCGATGATCGAGGAGTTGAAAGAGGCTGCGCAAAAGGTCGCCCCTCACGGTGCAACAAATGCATCCGTTGCTCATCTCAACGACCTCTTGTTCGGAAGAAATGAGGAGGTGGTGGTCGATACCTACCTCGCCGTATTCATTGACGATGACGGCCACTCGCCGGCCATGGTCGGCGGTCAAGATGCGGTTGAGGAGAGTGGTTTTACCTGCGCCGAGAAATCCTGTTAAGACGGTGACGGGTATCCTCTGATCGTTTGTGACCGACATGGGTCTGAGATCCCTCGACATTGATGTTCAAACGTAGCAACGGCTTACCGTTGAGTCAACATCGAGTCAGTTGTATAAGTTTTCATCCAAGGAGGGGAATGCAAATGAAACTGAGCGGAAAGGTCGCCGTCGTTACGGGATTCGGCTCGGGTTTAGGCCGGGCCATCGCTGTGCTTTTCGGCAAGGAAGGCTGCGCTGTTGCCGGAACTTCGAAAACCGAGTCGAAGGGAACTGAGACCGTTGCGATGATAGTGAAGAACGGCGGCAAATCCATTTTTCGTGCCGGCGATGTGAGCCACTCGAAGCAGATGCGGGCGCTTGTCGAAGAGACGGTGAAGGAGTTCGGCGGGATTGATATCGTTGTCAACAGCGCCGGCGTTAGAACGAACGGTAGCATCACCGAGATTACAGAGGAAGATTGGGACCGGACCCTCGACACCAATCTGAAAAGCGTCTTTGTCGTCTCCCGGATCGCGGTTCCAGAAATGATCAAGCGCGGCGGCGGCGTGATCATTAACATTGCGGCGCGCTCGGGAATCGCCGGCCAAGCGGGACGGGCAGCCTACTGCGCGTCGAAAGGAGGGATGATCACTCTGACGGAAGCCATGGCGATGGACTATGCGCCACAGAGGATCCGGGTCAACTGCATCTGCCCGGGGCCCACTCGGACCCCGATGGTGGACACGTCGACGCCACAAAAGCTCGCTCGTTACAGGGAACGGGTTCCCATCGGCCGGATCGGTGAGCCCGAGGACGTGGCGTATGCGGCTCTTTATCTTGCGTCGGACGAGGCATCCTTGGTGACGGCGGCGATTCTGCCGGTGGATGGTGGTATGCGATTGACAGGCTCCTAGTCGTGGAATCGCGTAATTCGTTAACACAATTCCGACGTAATTGCGGCGTATATTAGACATCCGTTCGCAGGCCAAGAGACGGCTAGCCTCGTCTTGAGCGGCGGACGAACCTTCCCGCGATCGTGGTTATCGCCTCATCCAATTCTTTAACCTGGAGAACGCGGCAAACTACGTAGAAAACGGTTGCTGCCGAAGCGATAGACACGACGACTTGTACGAAGTGCAGAGATACCGTAGGGAGTGGCAATGATCTCAATCCTTCAGCGACGATCCACGCGACGAATCCCATAGCGATCGATGCGACCCCGATCCGGATTAAACTCGGACCGAGTCGGCGCCCTTCAAGCCAGCCCAATCTCCGTCGCATGAACAGCGCCAATAGGAGAAAATTCACCAGCGCGACCGTTGAAGTGGAGAAAGCCAGCCCCACGTGTCCGAAGGGTCCGACCAATAGGGAATTCATCGCGTAATTGACGACGATCGATCCGAGGCTGACAAGCATGGGCGTGCGGGCGTCGTTCAAGGCATAGAAGGCGGGAGAAAGCACCTTGATGGCCGCGTAGCCGGCGAGACCGATTGAGTAAGCGGCCAAGGCGTTGCCTGTTTGGATGGTGTCGAAAGCTGTGAATCTGCCATGCTCGAATATCAAAGCAACGATGGGCCGGCCAAGAACGGCCAATCCGACAGCTGAAGGAACGCACCAGAAAAAGACCAGCGCCAGTGAATGCGCGAGCGTCTCGCGAAACTGGACGAGATCATTGCGCGCGGTGCTTCGCGAAAGCGGCGGCAGCATCGCCGTCGCAATGGCGACGCCAAAAACACCGATGGGGAATTGCATGAAGCGAAACGCATAATTCAGCCACGAGACCGGCCCGTTGGCCACCGCACCGGTTGCCGGATCGATGATCGATGACGCAAAGTTCGTATTGACAAACACATTGATCTGAACCGCCGCGGTACCGATGATCGCTGGCGCCATCAACCGGACGATTTGGCGTACGCCCGGATCGCTCAAGCTGATCATCGGCCGGTAGCTAAAGCCGCTGCGAAGCAAGCTCGGCCATTGAACGGCAAACTGCAGAAAGCCGCCGACTAAAGTGCCGAAGGCCATGCCCTCGATCGCACTCCAGCCGACGGCCGGACCGATCGCAAAGCCCAACAGCAATCCTGCGATAATCGAGCCCAGATTGAAGAAGGCCGACGCGATCGCGGGGATGCCAAATACATTCTGGGCATTCAACACGCCCATCGCTTGGGCGGCCAGTGCGATCAACAGCAAGAAGGGGATCATGATGCGGGTCAATTGAATCGTCAGCTCCGCTTTTCCCGGCACGTCAAAAAAACCGGGAGCGAGCGCTCGCACCAGCAACGGCGCGCAGAGCCATGCGGCAACACAGATGACGCTGATAACCAAGATGGTGAGCGTGGCTACTCGATTCGACAGCCGGACCGCTTCCTTCTGCCCTTTGGTTTCTAGGACTTGAGAGAAGGTTGTGACAAAGGCGGCGGAGAGGGCACCTTCGGCGAAGAGGTCTCGAAGTAAGTTCGGAATACGAAAGGCGGCGAGAAAGGCATCGTATTGCAAACCGGCGCCAAAAAAAATCGCGAATACCTGATCACGCACTAGGCCCAGAATGCGGCTCGCCATTACGGCGATGCTAACAACGCTGGCGTTCGGCGCGACACTGGGAGGTTTTCGATTAGGTTGGTCAAAGTCCATTGGTGGGCGGAGGCGGCAAGTCTCTATCTCCTATCACAGAAAGCGCGCCTCGTCAGTAAAGATTTGTCAACAGAGCAGTGAAAAAGCGCT
>OCZV010000297.1_pt1 | contig 17966 bp, 14 predicted proteins | sample 1539051 | NCBI WGS metagenome assembly OCZV01 (sample SAMEA3113581, study PRJEB22503) | soil metagenome
AATGGTTGGAAGGGCATTTCGCCAGGAGTCCGCTGGCGAGGTTTGTGCCCGTGCTGGTGACCGCTATCACCATCATCGAGGTCGCCGCCGGAGTGTTGAGCGCGATTGGATGCGTGATGATAATTTTCTCACTGGGTTCGACAATTGCATTTTATGGCGCGGTGATGTCCGCCATCGCGATTATTGCTCTATTCTTCGGACAACGGATGGCAAAAGATTATGCCGGAGCGGCGGTCCTTGTTCCCTATTTTCTGCTGACGTTAGTTGCGATTTATCTGCTCGCGTCACGCTGAGCGCACGACGGATTTCATTTGTAGGGCAAGCGCATCGCTTGTCCCGCCGCAACTCGACAAGCGATGCGCTTGCCCTACACACTTCTCACCTCTCACTAATCACGTCTCACTGATTGCCCACCCAGCTATTTCTTGGCGATCTTCGGTGGGAAGAGCCAGAGCAGCCTGCCCTTACGCGAGGGAATATCGACATCGACCAGGGCGACGCCGGCCTTCGAAAGTTTCAGCGATGCACCGGTCAAGGCAGCTATCGTTCTCGTAAAATCAGGTTCGTGACCGACGATCATCAAACTCTCCACGGAGTGTTTGTTAATTATTTGCTCCAGCTCCGCCGCTCCGAATCCGGGCGCAAGACGTTGTTCTTCGCGGCACTTCACATCCAGGTGTTCGGCCGCGATTTCTGCCGTCTGCGCCGCGCGTGGCAATGGACTAGTCAAAATTAACTCCGGTTGCACTTTGAGCCGCACAAGAAATGCGGCGACTGCGTGCATTTCTTTCTTGCCGCGTTTAGTCAGAGGACGTTCGTCGTCCGATTTTTTCCAGTCCGGCCAATTGGCCTCCCCATGTCTGAGGAAATAAAGCTCCATATATCTTTACCCGCGTTTCTAAAGGATCCGCCATTTTGGCCACCGTGTGCGCGAGTCGATTTGCCACAGGCGTGTTCCACCCAGGAACGCATTCCGATTATGCCCGCGTTCGATGCCTTCTGGCAACGCTTCCAATTTCTTGGCATTGCCACCGCCCAGCACGACGTAATCGGCGATGAGCGATTTCTTCAACTGGACGAGGGCATGCTCGACGTCGCGCCGCCAGGTTTTCTCACCGAGCCGCGCCAGGCCTGGTTTGCCAAGATAATCTTCAATGATGCTGCCGTTGCGATAAGGCAGGTCTCCCAGTTCGAGCGGGAGAACATAATTGTACCACACAAGGGCTGAGCCAAGTCCTGTGCCGAGCCCGAGAAAAAGCATTCGGTGGCCATGATAACTGCCAAGAGCCTGCATGGCCGCGTCGTTGATGATGCGGACTGGTTTGCCAAACGCTTTTTCGAAATTAAATCCGATCCACCCCTTGCTCAGGTGCTTCGGCTCGCTCAGGATTCGCCCGTCGCGCACCGGCGCTGGAAATCCGATCGAAATCGCATCGAATTTCCAGTCGCTCACCAAAGGCTTTATCTGCGCGACCATCTCGCGCGGCGTCAACCTGAATCCGGATGCGAATTTTAGTTTTTTCGCGCGCGAAATCATTAGCTTCACGTTTGAGCCGCCGATGTCGATTACGAGAATCTTTTTCTTCATGAGGATTGCTTCCCCGTTGTAGCCGGGATCGGCGATCCCGGCTCGTGCTGGGCAGCCGCAACGGATTTCGCATCGGCCTCCGTGATCGGAATCAATTTGTCGGCGCGCAATTTCTTCTTCGAGCCGCTCATTTTTTTCGCGCGCTCGCGGGAGACTTTGCGGAAATGCCATTGCGCCTGAGCACGCGGCTCCTTGCCCTCTGGTTTCAAGCGACGATAGCTTCCATCCGGCTGAAGTTCGCGCGCTTTGACGCGATCGTTCAAAAAACTCGGAAGCACTTCGTTGACGATCTCATCGCGCAGAATTGGGTTTTCGAGCGGAAACGCCAGCTCGACGCGCCGGAAAAAATTACGTGGCATCCAGTCGGCGCTTGAGAGAAACACCTCTCGGTGACCGGCGTTCTCAAAATAATAAATCCGGCTGTGCTCGAGAAAACGGCCCACAATACTGAAGACGCGGATGTTTTCGCTCAACCCGGGGATTTTCGGCCGCAAGGAACAAATGCCCCGGACGACCAAATCAATGGACACATCGGCGCAGGAAGCTTCATAGAGTTTCTCGATAGTCTCCTGGTCGACGAGATGATTGAGTTTAGCAATGATGCGGCCTGGTGTGCCCGCCAGCGCGTGATCGCGCTCGCGCTCGATCTTGCCGATTAATCGTTTGTGAAGATCGAACGGAGCGACGAGCAATTTTTTCAGGCCGGGATAGCCGGCCAGACCAGTGAGCGTGTTGAAAACCACTGATACCTCTTCGGTCAACCGCGGCTCGGACGTGAACAGGCTAAAGTCAGTGTAAATGCGAGCGGTGCGCGGGTGATAATTGCCAGTGCCCAGATGCACGTAATGACGAAGCCGATCGGAATCGCGTCTTACTATGAGAAGCGCTTTGCAGTGGGTCTTTAAACCGACTACGCCGTAAACTACGTGCGCGCCGGCTTCCTCGAGCTGGCGCGCCCATTGAATATTGGCAGCTTCGTCAAATCGCGCGCGTAACTCGACTAAAGCGGTGACCTGTTTCCCCGCCACGGCGGCGTTAATCAGGGCCTGAATAATCGGCGAATCGCCGCTCGTGCGATAAAGCGTAATCTTGATCGCGAGCACCTGCGGATCTTGCGCCGCCTCCTCGATGAGTTCGACAACAGGATCGAAACTTTCGTAGGGATGATGGAGCAACACATCCTGGCGGCGCATCACCTCAAAAATGTTCACGTGCGGCGGAAGCGCCGGATCACGCGCTGGTTGAAATGGCCGGTCCCGCAGATTTGCGAAGGCATCATTCGTCACCAGCGGCATAAGATGCGTCATTGAAAGCGGGCCATCGAGCTTGTACACGTCCGCTTCCGTCAGATTAAAAAAGCCGAGCAACAAATCGCGGAAATCTTTCGGGCAATCAGCCTCTACTTCCAAACGCACCGCGTTGCCGCGGCTGGAACGTCGCAGCTCTTGTTCAATCGTGCGCAAGAGATTTTCTGCTTCCTCTTCGTCGATGTAGAGATCGCTGTTTCGCGTGACGCGGAACGCGTGGACGCCGTCCAGGATGAGCCCCGGAAATAACTCGCCAATGTGCTGCTTAATGAGGGAAGCCAGATAAATGTAAACCCAGGGCTCATCGTCTCCCTTGCCGCGCGGCATCGCGATGAGGCGTGAAAGCACACGGGGCACCTGCACAATCGCATGAAGCCGTTCCCCGCCGCGCTGTGTCTTGGCGCGGACAAGCAAGTTGTGGCTTTTGTTCAAGAGCTGCGGGAATGGATGACTGGCATCGACCGCGAGCGGTGTCAGCATCGGAAAAACTTCTTCCTGGAAATACTTGTGGGCCCAGGCCGCGCGTTTCGCGCTCAGTTCGGTCATCCTGGGAATGCGGATGCCATTTTTTGAGAGCAACGGAAGCAGTTCTTCGTTCCAGAGCGAGTATTGTGTTGCGACCAGTTCGCGCACCATGCGTTGAATGTTGTTGAATGTCTCGGTTGGGCTCAAACCATCAGGCCCAACATCGCTTGTCTCGCTTTCGATCTGCTGCTTGATGCCGGCGACGCGAATCTCAAAAAATTCATCCAGGTTTGAACTAAAAATGGACAGGAACTTGACGCGTTCGATGAGCGGCTGGGTGGGATCCTGCGCTTCCTCGAGGACGCGGCGATTGAACTCGAGCCAGCTCAGGTCGCGGTTGATGAAATTTCGGGGATCGGAGAAACGATTTGCCGCGGGAACATCCTTCCGCAGAAGCTCGATCCCGCCGGACGGCTCGTCGGCGACACTAACCTTGGCAGCAGCTGTAGGCATTTACTTTTTCCTTAAATCCGTGACCGAAAACGGCCACGCGCGATCCCAAGCAACCACTGCTTGGAAAATTAGGCAAGAGCCGGGCCTGGCCACCGGCCGCGTTATGCCGTGGTAGCGGCTGTTTGATGCCGGATGTCTTCAGCCGCGGCGGCATAAACTGCGTCTTCGGCAATATTTGTGGCGTGATCGCCCACCCGTTCGAGGCAACGGCCAATGAAAATCAGATTCAAGTAACCCCGTAACTGATCCGGATGCTGCGCCATGCGCTCGATTAACTTGCGACTGGCCGAGCGATTCAACTCATCCAGTTTTTCATCGCGCGGAACGACTGCGCGCCCAAGATCGACATCCTCGCGTACAAAGGCGTCGACGCTGTCCTTAAACATCGACATAGCCTGCTCGTAAAGCGGCCCGATCAGGTCAACCTCGGGCAAGGGCGGATGCTGATTTAACTTTCGCGCGCGCCGCGCGATTGTGGTCGCCTGATCGGCCATACGCTCCAGATTCGATGAAAGTTTCATGGCGGCAACGACACGGCGCAGATCGGACGCAACCGGTTGAAACCGCAACAAGATTGCCACGCCATCCTTATCGATCTGTATCTCGAGTTGATCGATCTCTTCATCATCGGCGATGGCGTGCGCACACAGATCGTCGTCGCGCTGAAATAAGCCTTTCGTGGCTCGCTCCAAACTGCGTTCAGTCAGGCTGGACATCATCAGAACGTTGTTGCGCAGCGACGCCAGCGCCTCATCAAATGTGCCAAGAATATGTTTTGGGGCGATCATCGAATCTTAGTCTCCTCTTATTCTTATTCCCACTCCTGCTCTTGCTCCGCAAGCGAAGCGCTTGCCTCACAACATCAGCCAAATCGGCCAGTGATATAGTCTTCCGTCTGTCGTTCGCTGGGATTTGTGAAAATTTTTGTGGTCGGCCCAAACTCGATCAGCTTTCCGAGATAAAGGAAAGCGGTGTAATCGGAGATGCGTCCGGCTTGCTGCATATTGTGGGTTACCGTTACGATCGTGTATTGGGTTTTGAGCTCATGGATCAATTCCTCGATCTTGGCCGTGGCGATTGGATCAAGAGCCGAACAGGGCTCATCCATCAAAAGCACTTCCGGTTGCACCGCCAGGGCGCGGGCAATGCAAAGCCTCTGCTGCTGACCGCCGGAAAGGCTTGTCCCGGATTTGTGCAAATCGTCTTTTACTTCATCCCAAAGGGCGGCCATGCGGAGCGATTTTTCCAAACGCTCATTAAGGAATTTTTGGTCCCGCACGCCGTTCAATCGCAAGCCAATGACGACATTTTCGCCAATCGACATCGTCGGAAACGGATTTGATTTTTGGAAGACCATCCCGACCCGGCGGCGAACGATGGCCGGATCGACGGTACTCGAATAGAGATCGTCCCCATTAAGGAGCACGCTTCCCTCGATACGCGTCTTCGGCACCAGCTCGTGCATTCGGTTGAGACACCGAATGAATGTTGATTTTCCGCAACCGCTGGGTCCAATGATCGCTGTGACAGCGTTCGACGCGATATCGAGCGTCACGTCATTGATGGCTCGTTTCTCACCGTACCAGATCGAAAGCTTCTTCACCTCGAAAGTTAACGGTGGCGTAGTCTCGGAGGTTGGGGGAGGCTCGGCCGGCTTTTCCGCACGCTCGACCACCGTTGGATCCGAATTTGCCATAAGTAAATTAACCATTCGTCAAGAACTCTAGACGACCGATGCTGTTCGCCCGCGAGTCAGGATTCTTACCACGACATTAACGCAAAAAATTCCTGTGACCAGCACGAGGGCGCCGGCCCAGGCCTGGCGATGCCAATCGTCGTAGGGCGAGATGGCGTAAGTGAAAATCTGCAGCGGGAGTGCGGCGATGGGTTCACCCAGGTTGTGGTTCCAAAACCTGTTGCCGAACGCGGTGAAAAGCAGCGGCGCGGTTTCGCCGCCGACCCGTGCCAACGCCAGCAGAATGCCCGTGATGATCCCCTTGGAGGCAGTCTTCATTACGATGTGCACGATGGTTTTCCAACGAGCGACACCGAGCGCGAGGGCAGCCTCACGATATCCGTTTGGCACCAGCAGAATCACTTCTTCAGTCGTGCGCAGAATCAGTGGGATCATGATCAAGCCAAGTGCGAGGCCGCCGGCGTAAACAGAGAAGCCTTTGAAACGGAGCACCACCAGACCGTAAACGACGACGCCCCATGTGATCGACGGGACGCCGTTCAGCACGTCGGCGACGAAACGCAGCACCCAATTCGTGCGGGCTGTCCCGTATTCCGCCAGATAAACCCCGCCCAACACACCAATGGGAATTCCAATGACCGACGCGAGTGCGAGCAGTTCCAGCGAGCCGACGATTGCGTTCACCATTCCACCGCCTGCTTCACCGACGGGCTTTGGCAAATGCGTGAAAAAATCCCAGTTCACTGAGCTCGCGCCGTTGACGAGAAGATGAAAAAAGACCAAACCCAGCGGCGCGATCACCAGCACAGCAGAGATAAAGGTGGCTGCCGAAGCCAGCGCGTTCTTGACCTTGCGCCATTGATGGTTGTCTGCTGCGTCGGAATTCATCGTCATTGCACGGCACGTGTTGCCGATGTCGTCGTCATGGTTTTGAGAAGGAGCTGCGCGATCAGGTTCACCAGAATCGTGACGCCGAACAGCACCAGCCCGATTTCGAACAACGCCCCAAGATAAAGGTCGGTCGTGGCTTCGGTGAACTCGTTAGCGATCACGCTGGCCAGTGTGTAACCGGGCTTAAAAAGTGAGGCTGCGATCTGCGGCGTGTTGCCGATGACCATCGTGACCGCCATCGTTTCGCCAAGCGCTCGTCCGAGACCGAGAATGACCGCGCCGAATAAGCCTTTCTTCGCGTAACTCAGAACGGCAATCCGGGTTACCTCCCAGCGTGTCGCACCCAATGCGTAGGCGGCCTCGCGTTGCAGGTCGGGAACGCTGCGCAGAATCTCGCGCGAGACCGACGTGATGATTGGCAAAATCATAATGGCGATGATGATTCCGCCCGCCAGCATACTGGTTCCGTAGATCGGCCCGCTGAAGAATGGCGTCCACCCGAACAGCCGTTTCAGCAATGGAAACGGATAATCACGCAACCACGGGATCATGACAAAGATGCCCCACAATCCCAGGATTACGCTTGGAATCGCTGCCAGCATTTCGATCAACGAAATAATCGGCTGGCGAAGCCAGAGGGGCGCAAGTTCCGTCAGATAAACCGCGGTCGCGATGCTCAATGGGACAGCAATGAGCAGCGCAATCAGCGAAGAAACCAGCGTTCCGTAAATAAACGGGAGTGCGCCAAATTCCTCCGTGACCGGGTCCCAGGTGGATGTGGTGAGAAAGTGGAACCCGAATTTCTCGACCGCGAGCGATGATCCACGCCAGAGCTGCCAACCGGTCAGAATGACGAGCAGAATCACCGCCATCGCCATCGCCAGGGTCAGCCACTCGAACGCCTTGTCCCCGAAGCGCGAGGGAGGCGCCATCGCGCGCGCTACCGATCGCGAATCATCCGGTGCCCCGAAAGCTTTCGGGGCTGGAGGTATGGCAATCTCCATGCGCGCTCAGCTTACATCTTGATCTCGCCGATCTGTTTCAGGACGCGCTGCTGGACGCTTTCCGGCAGGGGTGCATACTCGAGATCCTTGGCCATTTTTTCGCCATCCGTCAGCGCCCATTTCAGAAATTCCACAAGCTTCTTTCCTTTGGCCGCATCCTTCTGTTGCTGGTAAACCAGCAACCAGGTTGCGCCGGCGATTGGATACGCATCCTTGCCCGGGGCGTTCGTCATCGAGAAACGGAAGTCGTCCGGAATCTCCGCCGCCGCCAGCGCCGCGGTAACGGATTCGAGCGTCGGTTTCACAAATTCACCAGCTGAATTCTTGACCTCGGCATACGGCATCTTGTTTTGCGTAGCATAGATTAATTCTACGTAGCCGAGTGCGCCGGGCGTTTGCTTCACCTGGCCGGCCACGCCTTCATTGCCTTTGCCACCGATGCCGGTCGGCCAGTTGACCGATGTATTGTTGCCGACCTTCTCTTTCCACTCCGAGCTCACTTTGCTCAGGTAATCGGTGAAGATAAAGGTGGTGCCGCTGCCGTCAGAACGGTGCACGACAACAATCTCCTTGTCGGGCAAACTGGCCCCAGAATTGAGAGCGGCTATTTTTGAGTCGTTCCATTTTTTTATTTTACCAAGGAAGATGTCCGCGATGGTTTCGCCATCGAGCTTCAGTCCCGGATTACCAGGGAGGTTATACGTCAAGACCACTGCGCCCGCGACTGTTGGAATGTGCAGGAGTTTGCCCGGCGCCTTCGCCAGATTTTCGTCACTCATCGGACCATCCGATGCACCGAAATCGACGGTCTGAGCGAGGATTTGTTTTTGGCCGCCGCCCGACCCAATCGATTGATAATTAAAGCGGACAGAAGGATCAACCTTCCTGTACTCGTCGAACCACTTTGAGTAGATAGGATAGGGGAACGTTGCGCCTGCGCCGTTAATCAACATCTGCGCCGAGGCAGTCGCACTCACTCCGGTTACGAGCGCGATAGCCAGGATTTTGCGGCTAAATTTGAGAGATTTCATAGTTTCAGCCTGCTGCAGCGCGTACTGAGGCGTCAAAAAGTTTAGTGTTACGTTTGTGTGACACCGATCTGGGGAGGGCGCACGCTCCTCAGACGTTATTGTGCTGCGCGGGTCGGCAACACCACGCGAATCGTAGTCCCGCGCCCAACTTCGCTTTCGGCTTCCACGCGGCCGCCGTGCAATTGGACGATATGCTTCACGATCGCCAGCCCAAGGCCGGTTCCACCGAGCTCGCGGCTACGGGCTTTGTCGGCGCGGTAGAAGCGCTCGAAAATCCGAGGCAAATCATCTTTGCTGATCCCAATCCCGTTATCGGTCACGCTGAGTACGATTTCATGGTCGCGCGGCGCGGCTTGCATGCGAATTTCACCGTTTTCGCGCGAATATTTCACCGCATTCTCCAGCAAATTATAGAGAACTTCATGCAGCCGCGTCTCATCCGCGCGGATCGTTCGCGCATCCGGTGAAAAATCGACCGTCACTTTCAGCTGCTTCTCCGCCAACTGTTTTCCCCAGTCGCGAATAACGCTCTCGAACAATTCCTCTAATTGGACATCGCTCAATTGCAAGGTCGTATTACGTGACTCCAATTGAGCCAGGCTGAGCAAGTCATCGACCAGCAATCCGAGCCGCTTGGAATGCCGTTCCATCACTTGGAGGATGCGCGATAACGCTTCGTGAGAAGTTTTGGGACTATCGAGCAAAGTCTCAATGTAGCCGCTCAAGATCGACAACGGCGTGCGCAATTCGTGCGAAACATTCGCCACAAAATCGCGCCGCACCCTATCGGCTTGTTTGAGCTGGGTAATGTCGTGAAACAGGACCACCGCGCCGGTTGTCAGATCGGCATCGTCGCTCATTGGGACGGCGCTGACTTCCACATCGCGTTCGGAATTAGTTTTCGAATCGGTGAGAATCAATTCGCTCTGCATCGCCTGGCCGGTCCGCAACATTTCCGCGATCAGCCGATCCACTGTGGCATCGCGGACAATATCGAGAAGCGGTGTCCCTAATGAGACTTCCGGCAGACCGAACCATTTCCGAAAAGCCTGGTTCACCAACGTCACGCGCAGGCTCCTATCGACCACGAGCAGGCCATCCTGCATCGCGCCAAGAATTATCTGCGTCCCGGATTCGCGTCCTGCTATTTGCCGATTGAGTTCCTGTTGTCGCGCGAAAATACTTTCCAGCGCCAGGCCAACGCGCCGCGGTTCAGCGCCACCATCAACCAGAAAGGTGCGCGGCCGATCGTTCCCGGCAACCTGCGTGACGAGCCGCTCAATTTGTCGCCACGGCGCGATCCATTTTCGCCAGGCGACCACTCCCACCGCCGCGAAGAGGACGCAGATTAGACCGAGAAACAGCCACGACATCGCGCTTTAATGTTCCCGCAAACGATAACCGAAGCCGCGCACGCTTTCGATCACATCGGCGGCCTTGCCGAGTTTTTTTCGCAAGCGCCGCACATGCGTATCCACCGTGCGCGTGTCGATCACGCTCTCGTAACCCCAGACGTCGTTAAGCAAACGGTCGCGCGCCTGGACGCGGCCGCGTCGCTGCATGAGGGTGCGCAAAAGTTTAAATTCAAGGCTGGTGAGATTGACGCGCTTGCCATCGACAGAAACTTCATGGCGCGCCGGATCAATTGCGATCGGACCGGCGCTCAGGCGTTCCTCTTCTGCCCCGCCCTCAGCACGGCGCAAAATCGCCTTGATCCGCAAAACGACTTCGCGCGGGCTAAACGGTTTCGTCACATAATCGTCGGCGCCAAATTCCAGACCCACTATCCGGTCGATCTCTTCGGCCTTCGCCGTCAGCATCATGATCGGAATCTGGCGCGTTGCAGGATCGCTTTTCAAAATTTTGCAGATCTCCAGGCCCGGCATTTTCGGCAGCATGAGATCCAGAATAATAAAAGCCGGCTTTTCGCGGCGCGCTCTCTGCAATCCAGCCCCGCCATCGGTCGCCGTCGAGACGGTAAAGCCTGCCTTGCGCAGGTTGAAGGAGAGAAGATCGACGACGTCACGTTCGTCTTCGATAATCAAAATCCGTGTACCGGCCGGCGCTTCCATTCGCAGCCGCTTTATCGCTCAAAATACTTCGTTTCGCCAGCAGGGCTATTTTCAGCGCCGGAATAGGCCCGGCGGATCCTTCCGTACCATTTGTGAGATGGCTACGAGTGAATACTCTGCCATTGAGATGCGAGCCCTGATCGTTGGCATGGACCAGGTAAAATTGCCACCAATCCAATGACTGATCTGCAATCACACCGCAAGAGCACTCTGGAGATCTTTGCCGTGCTCGCGCTGGTTATTACTTTTTTGCTTCGTTACGCGCCTTTTTTAGTCTCCCGCCACCTCTTCGGCCCTTTCCTGGATAATGTTCACATCTACGGGCCGATATTTTCCGAGGTCTCGCGGCTGGCGTTGTCCGGCGCTGTTCCATATTACCTGCCGGATATTGGAACGGGTTTTCCGGTGTTCGAGAGTCCGCACTTTTCGATTCTCTACCCGCTTTATTTTTTTGGGCTGATTAACTACGGGGGACCACTGGCCTCCCTTTACACGCTGACCAATCTAACGCTGCTCCACATCTTCATCTTTTATTTGAACCTCTATGTGTTGTTACGATGCGCTGCGATCGCACCATGGGCCTCATACATCGGGGCATCCGTTGGCCTGCTGGCCCGGAACACGGAGCTCTACGCAAGCTGGATCACGATTACAGCCAGTTACGCCTGGGTCCCCTTGGTGCTTGCCGGCGGGGTACTGCTATTGCGATTTCCTGGGAAGGCCCGCGGAGTACTTGTGTTTTCCAGTGCTGCCGGCCTTCTGGCTTTGGCGAGCGCTTCACAACCGGTTATTCATGCGGCCTTGATCTGCCTGGTTTTATTCGGGGCAGGTCTTGTGTGGATGTGTCTTCATCGACGTTTTGGCGATGTCTGGCGCGTAACTTGGTCCCTGGCACTGTGCGCTGCTATTGCATTCGGCCTCGCCGGAGCTGCAATCCTCCCAATGTACATCGGCACCGGCGAAATGATTCGGCACGTTGGCGGCGGCGCTGCCGTGATCGGGCACGGCCACATCCCATGGAAAAGCTTCAACCTTTCTCAACTTACATTGAGCCAGGCACCGAGTGTTATCATCAGACCGACTTGGATTGCCATCGTCGGAAGTCCGTACGTCGGCCCGCTTGGTCTGGCCGGAGCGCTGCTGGCTGGGATCTACTTCCGCCGGCTTGACCCGTTTTTGCGCGTGCTGGCGATCGCCTTTGGAGTGATTAGCCTATATGGACTGCTCTCTGGTTTTGGAACCAACCTGGGATTCGCCTATGTCAACTTTCACCTTCCGTTAATTAATCGGATTCGGGAAGCTGGGCGGCATCTTGTCTTGTTCGTAATCAGTATCTCCTTCCTAAGCGCGCTTGGCTACAGCCTTCTGGCGCGAAGCCTCGAGCAATACAAACAGAGCCGTAATGCGCGTCTGCTTATTCTCCCAGCAGTGTTGATGCTAATTTTTGGCGGAATTGTTCTGTGGGAGCTTTTTCCGAACGGCGAGAGCCAAATTCAGGCTGGATTCTGGGTTCTGGCGTTAGCGCCGATCCTTTTCGTCCTGGGTCGTTTCTGGAGATTATCGGGCTACAAAAACCTTGTATCAGCCGCCGTGCTCGTTTCGCTGGCGGCTGTGGTTATTCCGGTAAGAGGGTTTTCACTTTCGCAGTCAGATTTCAACAAGCCCATGAATTTACTTAGTCACAAAGTAATCCAGAGCTTCGCGGATAAGATCGATGCCAGCGCCTATCGGGTGGATTTCCGCGATAATGACACGTTTCCCAATCGATTTTGGGCGATGAACGCAAGTTATTATGGGATAAAGAGTTTTTACAATCAGCTGACTCCACAACCGTATGATCAGTTTCGGTTCAGCCTGATGGGGAATGTTCCGCATCTTCGCGAGATGATGGGCGCGCGTTATGTGTTATGCGGCCCTGACAATTCGCCTTCTGACGAGGGCGCAAGGCAGATACTGGAAACGGAAGGTTACCGCCTGTACGAAAATCAGAATCCGATGGGCCGGTTGACTTTGCTGCATCGCATCGCCGGTGTCGTCGAGAGCGAAAAAGAATTCCTAAGGAAGATTAGGAGCGGCTTTGATTATCTCTCCGAAGCCTACGTGGACGGTGACCGGTTCGAGGAGGTTCGTCAGTCTTTGGGCAGTTCGCAGATGGTTCCGTCTGCTCAGGACCGCATCGAAAAGATCGTTGATCAACCGAACCGTAGTTATTCCGCGATCGAGTCTGGTTCGGCGTCGCTCCTCATTTTGAACGAATGGTTTACGCCCGCCTGGAAGGTTCGGGTGAATAGCAAAAATCAGCCGGTTCTACGTGTAAACGAGTGGCAAACTGGCGTGCTCCTGCCGGCCGGAAAAAATCGTGTCGAGTTTGAGTATCGTCCCACGCTGTTCCGCGTGCTGATGGCATTGAATCGAATCGCCATCGTACTGCTGCTGCTTTTTGGGATTTATGCGGTTGTCCGAAAGGCGCGGGATAGGAGTAGGAAGGGACAATCTCCCGATCAGGTTTGCAGCTGATCCGCGCTACCTACCTTTCGAAAAGTTCTGAGACGAGTTAACTACGCGACCTTGGATTCCGATGTGGGCTTGGCGGCGTCCTTCTCCAGCGCGATGCTCAAGGCCTCATCAACATTTTCGACCGGAACGAATTTGAGTTTTTGTTTCGCTTCCTCGGGAACATCGACAAGATCTTTTTCATTGAGCTTGGGGATGATCACTGTGGAAATGCCAGCGCGCATGGCGGCCAGACTTTTTTCCTTCAGCCCGCCGATCGGCAGCACGAGCCCGCGCAATGTGATTTCACCGGTCATGGCGACGTCGGGGCGGACCGGCGTGTTGCTGAAGAGCGAAGCGAGCGCGGTGAACATGGCGATGCCCGCTGACGGGCCGTCTTTTGGCACCGCGCCGGCTGGAACGTGCACGTGCACATCGATGTTGCGGAAATCCTCCGGTTTGGCGCCGATCTGATTGTTGCGGCTGCGCACGAGACTGAGCGCGGCCTGGACCGATTCTTTCATCACTTCGCCGATGTGTCCGGTGAGCGTGACACTGCCCTTCCCCGGATATCGGGTTGCTTCGATATGTAGCACTTCGCCCCCGGCAGGCGTATAGGCCAGACCGGTGGCGACGCCTGGTTGACTGGTTTTGAGTTTCGTTTCGCGCACGTACTTGGCTGGCCCCAGTAATTCGGCCACCCGTTCCGGCGTAATCGTGACGCGTTCAGCTTTTCCGCGGGCAACCTGGGCTGTCACTGCACGGCAGACCGCTCCGATTTGGCGTTCCAATTCGCGAACGCCGGCCTCATGCGTGTAATCGTTGATAATCCGGCGGAAGGCTTCCTCCTGCCACTCGCATTGCTCTGGTTTGAGACCGTTTTCCTCGAGCTGCCGCCGAACCAGATATCGTTTTGCAATCTCCAGTTTCTCTCGCTCGGTGTATCCGGGCAGCGAAATCACTTCCATGCGGTCGCGCAACGGTTCCGGCACACCATCCATGTAATTCGCGGTCGCGATGAAGAGCACCTGCGACAGATCGAAAGGCACATCGAGGTAGCGATCGGAAAATGTGTTGTTCTGGCGGGGATCGAGCACTTCGAGCAGCGCGCTCGCCGGATCACCGCGAAAATCGGTGCCGATCTTATCGATCTCGTCGAGCATCATTACGGGATTGCGCGTCCCCGCCCGGCGCAGCTCTTGAATGATGCGGCCCGGCATCGAGGCAATGTAAGTGCGGCGATGCCCGCGAATCTCCGCCTCGTCCCGAATACCGCCCAAACTCATGCGGACAAATTTTCGACCGAGCGCGTCGGCAATCGATTGACCGAGGCTGGTCTTGCCAACACCGGGAGGGCCAAGAAAGCAAAGAATGGGACCGTGTCCCGTTGGGTTCAATTTGCGCACGGCAAGATATTCGATCAGTCGTCGCTTTACTTTTTCCAAATCGTAATGGTCGCGATCCAAAATTTTTTGTGCCTGATCGAGATCGAGATTGTCCTGGCTGAGTTTCGACCACGGCAGCTCCGCGATCGTCTCCACATAGCTCACGATCACGGAATACTCGGGGCTGGCGGATGGAATGACCTCGAGACGCTTCAATTCCCGATCGGCTTGTGCCAGGACATCCTCAGGCGGTTTTGCCTCTTCCAAGCGCTTGCGCAGTCGCTCGATCTGGTCGGTCGCCCCGGCTTCTTCTCCCAGCTCGCGCTGGATGGCTTTCATTTGCTCGCGCAAATAAGCGCGCCGTTGCGCATCGGAAAATTGCGACTGCACATCTTGTTGCAGCTTCTGTTGAATTTGTGCGATCTCCAGTTGCGCTGAGATACTCGTTTGTACGGCAGCCAGCCGCTTCTCGACATCGAGCTCCTCGAGAATCGTCTGTTTTTGCGCGGTCTCGACATTCAAATTCGGCGCGAGGAAATCGGCCAGTTGTTCGGGGTCCTCGATGCTGAGAACGGCTGCGCGCGCTTGTTCGGGCACATCGGGGGTTAGCTCGAGAAGTTTCGCGGCCGAATCGCGCAAATTCCGGAAAGTCGCTTCCCATTCCTTGGTACGCGGTGGCGCCTTGGAATTGAGCAGCTCGACTTCAGCCCGCAGGTACGGATCGGTGGCGACGACCTTTCGCAGCGCAAACCGGCGGAGCCCTTGCACCACAATGATCACGTGATTGTCGGATTGGCGCAAAAGTTTTAGAACGATCGCGGCGGTGCCGACTGGGTAGAGATCTTGTGGCTCCGGATCATCTTTAGTTTCATCGCGTTGCGTCAGTAAACCGATGATCTTGGTTTGCGGCAGCGTTTCGTCGAGCAGCTTGATTGATGCGGCGCGGCCAACCGTTAGCGGGAGGATCGTCCCCGGGAAAACAACAAAGCTGCGCAACGGCAGAATGGAAAGCACGTCGGGAATCTGGGGCGCCGAAGTGTCGGCGACGTTTCCCATTCCGCCTAAATTTCCCGGAGCGGGTTTTCCATCACTGCCTTCTTGCAAGGCGACAAGCGGTTCTTCGTTCATGATTTCAATGGCAGCGAAATCCAGAGGAGCCCGTTGCGCTGCTCAGCATGTACTTTTTCAATATCCACTAACGCCGGTAAACGCACCTCGCGTTCGAACGGCCCATAATCAATCTCCATGGCGAGCAACTGTACAGCGCGGCCTTCCGCATGCGTCGGCTCGGGGACATCGCGAACGCCACGAACAATGAGGCGTTCCGGCTCTACCGTGAGGTCGATGCGCGACCGTTCAACTCCGGCAAGATCGACACAAACACGAATACAATTCTCGCAGCGATAGGCGTTGATCGCCGGTTGCCACGTTTGCGAGGCAAAGCGCGAAAACTGCAAACGCGCCAGCTCAGACGTCACATCGTGGAGCGTGCCGTGCAGCCAGCGCAGTTTAATGCTGCGGTTTGGATCCATCTCAAGGTAAACCTCAGCCGGTGCGCTCCGTTTTCAACCGGAACTGCAATTACGGATTCTTACTGATCACCGGCGCGCTGACGCGGCGCGAGTCGATTAGTGGACTTTGCCCGGGCCCCACAAGGCGCGACCCGGCTTGGCGCCGGTGTGGTCGCCATCTTTGAGCACCTGTACGCCGTTAACGAAAACGTGCTTTACACCAACGGCGTATTGATGCGGTTTCTCGAATGTGGCGCGATCGGAAATCGTCGCCGGGTCGAACACAACGACATCGGCGAACATTCCTTCTTTAATGAAACCGCGGTGATCCAGGCCGAGATTTGTCGCAGGCAATCCGCTCAACCTGCGAATGGCTTCTTTCAGCGGGATGACTTTTTCATCCCGCACGTATTTGCCGAGGACGCGTGCGAAATTTCCGTATGCGCGCGGATGCGGGTTCGATTTGAGGAACACGCCCTCCGGAGCTTGCGACGCTTCATCAGAGCCGAAGGAAATCCATGGCTTCGCCAATTCTTTTTTGGCGTTCTCCTCCGACATCAGGAAATAAATCGACTCAATCCGGGATTGATCTTCTGCGATCAGGTCCATGATGGTCGTAATCGGATCCTTGCCCCGCATCTTTGCCACCTCGGCGAGCGATTTTCCTGTGAGCGGTTTCAGTTTTTCGGATTTGAATCCGACGAGCAAGATTCTGTCGGGCGAACCTGCGCCAATATAAAGATTTTCCCACTCGTCGCTGTCTTTGCTGACTTCCGCCGCGATTTTCTCTCGCGTCGCCGGGTCGCGCAGGCGCTTGAACAAGGCGGGATAACCGCCGTCCTCGGTCCAGGGCGGCAAACAAGCGTCGAGCCCGGTTCCCGCAGCGGTGTACGCGTACATGTCCGCGGTGATCTTCAGTCCCTCTTTTTGCGCGCCCTCAATCCGTGAAAGCAAATCGTCGATCTTCGGCCAATTCTGCTGCCCAGCTGCTTTGATGTGGTAAACCTCAGCCGGAATTTTCGCTTCCCGGCTGATCCGGATCAATTCATCCAGCGCTTCGAGCAGCCGGTTCCCCTCGCTGCGCATGTGCGAAATGTATTTGCCCTGGTATTTCGCGGCGACTTTGCACAGCTCGATCAACTCTTCCGTCTTCGCATAAAACGCCGGCGGATAAATCAGCGACGTGCCAATCCCGAGCGCGCCCGCTTCCATCTCTTTGCGCACGAGTTCGCGCATCTGATCGAGCTGTTCCGGAGTCGGGGCTTTGTTTTCAAAGCCGATCACGTACTCACGGATCGTGGTCGCGCCGATGAACGAGGCCACATTGCACGACACGCCGCGTTTTTCGAGATACTGCAAATACTCCGCAAGCGTATTCCATTTGATGTCGTATTTGATGTCTCCCTGGTTGCGCAGCATGTGTTCGCGCACGCGCTCGTTCACCGGGCCCATCGATTCGCCTTCGCCCATGATCTCGGTCGTGACGCCCTGCCGGATTTCGCTCTGCGAACGGCCGTCCTGAATCAACGACACCGTTGACCACGAAAGCATGTTGATGAATCCCGGCGCGACTGCGAGCCCGTTTGCATCGATAACGGTTGTGGCCGTCGCCGTCTTGAAATCGCCGACGCCGGCGATCCGATCGCCCCGGATCGCAACATCGACCCGTTTCGGCTCGACGCCGCTGCCGTCATAAACCGTGCCGCCTTTGATGATGATGTCGAAGTCCGTGACGGTTGTCGATGGAGATCGATTCTGCGCCGGCACTGCAAACACGATTGTCAGGAAAAAGCCGAAGCAAAAGAAATTCCGCCTCATGGCGTCGATTCAAGAAGTGTAGAGCCACGATGTCGATGCAAAAAGCCGACACCAGTTTGGAGTGCGGCGACACGTCGCCGCACTCCAAAAGCAGATCCCGCTGTGCCGCCAAAAGACCAAGTGCACTGAGGACAGCGCACCCTACAGTACTGGGGCTGCGTCTTTAGCAGCAGGATTATGCGGCCAGGCAGC
>OCZV010000298.1_pt1 | contig 17953 bp, 12 predicted proteins | sample 1539051 | NCBI WGS metagenome assembly OCZV01 (sample SAMEA3113581, study PRJEB22503) | soil metagenome
GGAAGAAGTTGCGGCCGATGCGGCCGAAGCCGTTGATCCCCACACGGATGGACATCTGGACTGGACCTCTTTCGTCTTCACGGTCGTTGCGTCGTCAGGTTCGACCTTAGAGGGGCACCACCTACTTTGGCGACGCGAGGACGATCTGTTCGCCCGTCGGCCGCTACGGCACCAGATCGGCCAGGACGCTGGCCAGCTTGGCGCCGTCGTGCGCCAAGCCATGGGGGCGGGCGACATCGGCCTGAATCACCTCGACGCCCGCATCGACCTCGCCGAGCGGGAGGCCGCCCGCCTGGGTCACCACCACGTCGGGATCGATGCCGTGGCGCCGCAGCGCGGCCACGTGGGCGGCCACGTCGTAGCCGAAGGTCTCGACCCCCTCGGCCCGCAGGTTGCACACGTACACCAGCCGGCCCCGCGAGTCCGCCACCGCCCGGCGCACGTCGTCCACCACGGCGGCGGCGAGCACCGACGTGAACAGCGACCCCGGGCCCAGCACGATCTGGTCGGCGTCGACCAGCGCCTCGACCGCCTCCGCTGGGGCCCGGGCGCCCCCGGGCTCCACGCCGATGCGCTCGATGCCACCCGACCGCGAGATCGCCACCTGCCCGGTCAGGTCCCGCCCCGCGGCCGTGGCCCGCAGGACGACCGGCTCGGCGGTCGACGGCAGCACCCTCGCCACCTCGGGGTCGAGCCCGAGCAGGCGGGACGCCTCGTCCACCGCGGCGACGAAGTCGCCCGTCACGGCCGTCAGCGCCGCCAGCAGCAGGTTGCCGAGCGCGTGGCCCTCGACGTCGGTGCCTACGAAGCGGTACTCGAGGGCTTCGGCCAGCCGCCCCCCGCCGGCCCCGTCGGCCATGGCCACCAGGCAGGTGCGCACGTCGCCGGGCGCCGGCAGCGCCATGCGGTCGCGCAGGCGACCGGTCGATCCGCCGTCATCGGCCGTCGACACCACGGCGGTCGTCCGCCCGGAGTAGCGGCGCACCGCCCGGATCGTCGCGGCCAAGCCATGTCCCCCGCCCACGGCCACCACGTGCGGCTTCGGCACGTCGCGCTACTTGTCGATGTCCCGATGGAGGACGCCGGCCGGCATGCCGTGCTTGCGCAGCAGCCGCGCCACCTCCTCGGCGATTGTGACCGATCGGTGGTGACCTCCGGTGCAGCCGAGGGCGATGGTCAGGTAGGCCTTGCCCTCGGCCACGTACGCCGGTAGCAGTTGCACGAGCATCGTCTCCAGGTTCTCCAGGAACTCCTGGGCGGCGGGCTGGCGTAGGACGTACTCCCGCACCCGCTCGTCCAGGCCGGTGAGGGGGCGCAGCTCGTCGACCCAATGGGGATTGGGCAGGAACCGGCAGTCGATCACCAGGTCGGCGTCGAGCGGCAGACCATGCTTGTAGCCGAACGACAGCACCGTCGTCTGCATCGTCGGCTCGGCCCCGTCGCCGGAGAACAGGCCCTGCATCCGCCGGCGCAGCTCGTGCACGTTGAGCTCGCTGGTGTCGACGACCACGTCGGCCTCGGCCCGGACCGGATCGAGCAGCTCACGCTCACGCTCGATCGCCGCCGCCAGGTGCTCCTGCGACCCGCCGCCGGAGAGTGGATGGCGACGACGGGTGCTCTCGTAGCGCCGCACCAGCGTGTCGGTGGCGGCGTCGAGGAACACGATGCGCACCCGGGCACCGGCCGAGCGCAGCCAGGACAACATCGGCAGGATCTCGTCCTGGTACGCGCCGGTGCCCACCACCAGCGCCACCCGCTGCACCTGCGATCCCGGGGTCTGGGCGAGCTCGACCACCTTGGGCACCAGCTCGGGCGGCAGGTTGTCGATCACGAACCAGCCGAGGTCCTCGAGAGCGTCGGCCGCGAGGGTCCGCCCGGCGCCCGAAAGCCCGGTGATCACGGCGAACTCATCCATTCCGGACCAGAGGATATTGGCGGTTGGTCATGTCCCCGGGCTTGCCAGCATCGGGCATCCAGCCTCAGCGCTTCTCGGCCCGCAACAGGAGCAACCGGGGGATCGTCGCCGCCCCCGCGTACTCGGGCGCCCGGGCGACGAACCCGGGGGGCGGCGCCGGTTCGTCCATGTGGGTCACCAGCAGGCCGCGGTCCACGAGCCCGTTGACGTAGCGGCTGAGCGGCCGGTGGACGAAGGGCAGCCGCACGCCGGCCTCGACCTCCTCCATCGACACGTCCTCGGTGAGGTAGGGGCCGATGCGCCAGTACTGCTCGGGTGGGTCGAGCACCTGATCGTCGATCCAGCCGCTGCCCGGGGTCTGGAACAGCGGATGGTTCAGGAACAGCAACAGCCTGCCGCCGGGGGCCACCACCCGGGCGATCTCGTCGAGCGTGGCGTCGAGGTCGACGACGTGCTCCAGCACCAGGCACACGACCACCGCGTCGAACGTGGCGGGCGGGAAGGGCAGCGCGCCGCCCACAGCGCGGGCGTAGGCCACTGCCCCGCCCCGCCGGACGGCCTCGGCGAGCTGGGCGGCGGCCGGGTCGACGCCGACGACGATGCTCCCCGCTCTTGGCCTTCGGCCGGGCCGCTCGGGCCCTGGCCGTCCCGCTACCCCGCCGGCCGCCAGCCGGGCGATCTGCCCCTCGCCGCAGCCGAGGTCGAGCACCCGTTCGGCGGCCGCCAGGTGCTCGGCGGCCAGCGGCAGGATCTGCTCGACGTACTCGACGTCGGCACCCTCGGTGAACTCGCGCTGCCACCAGGCGGCGTGCCGTTCCCAGAGCTCGGCGGTCGGCTCCCGCAGTCTTCGAAGATCTTCGGACCGCATCGGTCACTCTTCCTTCGAAGACGCCGCCGCACCCCGAGCCGCCGAGCCGTGGATCTTGTCGTAGACGGCGTCGGCCACGTCGTCCGGCAGCCATGACAGCGCCCGCAGGTCCTCCCGCGAGGCCTGCCTGACGGCGTTCACCCCGCCCAGCTCCTTGGTGAGGCGCTTGCGGCGGGTGGGGCCGAGGCCCTTGATGTCGTCGAGCACCGACCGGGTCATGCGCTTGCCCCGGAGCTGGCGGTGGTAGGTGATGGCGAAGCGGTGGGCCTCGTCGCGGATGCGCTGGAGGACGTACAGCGCCTCCGATCCCCGGGGGATGCGCACGGGGTCGGCCAGGCCCGGCAGGTACACCTCCTCGAAGCGCTTGGCCAGCGCCGCCACCGGGATCTCCTCGTCGAGCCCCAGGCTCTCGAGCACCCGGACGGCGACGTTGAGCTGGCCCTTGCCGCCGTCCACCAGCAGCAGCTGGGGCGGGTAGCTGAACTTGCCCGGCCGCTCGTTCACCGGCGCCGACCGCTCGTCGATGTAGGCGGACAGCCGGCGGGTGAGGACCTCCTCCATGGCGGCGAAGTCGTCGTTGCCCGGCACGTTGCGGACCTTGAAGCGGCGGTAGTGGGACTTGCGGGGCAGCCCGTCCTCCATGACCACCATCGAGCCCACGTAGTCGGTGCCCTGGATGTGGCTCATGTCGTAGCACTCGATGCGGAGGGGGGCGTCGGGCAGGCCGAGCGCGTCCTGCAGCTCGTTGAGCGCCTTGGCCCGGGCGTTGTGGTCGCTCGCCCGGCGCAGCCGGTGGCGGGTGAACTCCTCGGCGGCGTTGCGGGTGACCGTGGCCTGCAGATCGCGCTTGGCGCCCCGCTGCGGCACCCGCACCTCGACCCGCGAGCCGCGCAGCTGGGACAGCCAGTCCTCGTAGAGCCGGGGGTCGTCCGGCGGCGTGGGCACGAGCACGGCCTTGGGCACCCCCAGCCGGGGGTCGTCGTAGAGGTGGGCGAGGATGTCGCCCACCATCTCCCCGGGCGTGACGTCCTCGACCTTGTCGAGCACGAAGCCCTTGCGCCCCACCACCCGGCCGCGCCGCACGAAGAACGCCTGGACCGCCGCCTCGAGGTCGTCCTGGGCGATGCCGATGACGTCGAGGTCCTCGTTGCGGTCGGCCACCATCTGCTGGCGCTCGATGGCCTTGCGGACGCTGGCGAGGCGGTCCCGCACCCGGGCGGCCCGCTCGTACTCGAGGTTGTCGGCGGCCTGGCGCATCTGGTCCTCGAGCCGCCGCACGACCGTGTCGGTGTCGCCGTCGAGGAAGTCGAGCAGCTCGCCCACCAGGCGGTCGTAGGTCTCGTGGTCGACCTCGCCGACGCAGGGTCCGGTGCACTTCTCGATGTGGAACAGCAGGCAGGGCCGGCCGAGCCGCTGGTGGCGGTTGAACTTGTTGTCGCTGCAGGTGCGCAGGGGGAAGGTGCGCAGCAGCAGGTCGAGCGTCTCGCGGATGGCGTAGGCGTGGCCGTAGGGGCCGAAGTAGCGCACGCCCTTGCGCTTCCGGCCCCGCATCACCGTGGGCCGCGGCCACTCGTCGGACACCGTCACCGCCAGGAACGGGTAGCTCTTGTCGTCGCGCAGGCGGATGTTGAACCGCGGGCGGTGCTGCTTGATGAGGCTGTACTCGAGCATGAGCGCGTCGACCTCGTTGCGGACCTGGATCCACTCGACGGTCTCGGCGCTCGCCACCATGGCGGCTGTGCGGGGCGGCAGGCTGCGGGCGTCCCCGAAGTAGTTGGACAGCCGGGAGCGCAGCGAGCGAGCCTTGCCGACGTAGATGACGCGGCCGTCCCGGTCCTTGAACTGGTAGGACCCGGGCGCGTCGGGGATCGTGCCGGCCGGCGGACGTTGCACCACAAAGCCGAGGGTAGAGGCGTCGCCGGCCGGGGCGTCAGATTGTGGCTGGCATCTCGTAAACTGCCCGTCAAGCCGGCCCGGAATTCCGGCTGCATATCGACTCCGGGGACGACATCCCCGTGGGTGAGGCGACCGGGCTGTCCCCACCGTCCGTGAACCGGAGTCACCTCATGGAGGTTCCAACGACATGCTTCGGCTCCAGACCCCGCTCGACGAGCGGTACACGGCGGCGTCGCCTGACGACCTCGCCACCCGGATCAGCGCCGCCAAGGCCGAGCTGGGCGACCGGCTCTTCATCCTCGGCCACCACTACCAACGAGACGAGATCATTCGCTGGGCCGATGCCCGGGGTGACTCCTACCGGCTATCGGTTCTGGCGCAGGAGCGGCCCCAGGCCGAGCACATCGTGTTCTGCGGCGTGCACTTCATGGCCGAATCGGCCGACATCCTGACCGGCGACCACCAGACCGTCATCCTGCCCGACCTCAACGCCGGCTGCTCGATGGCGGACATGGCCGACATCGACGAGGTCGAGGAGGCCTGGGAGGCGCTCGGCGGCATCGTCGACACCGATCGCCTGGTGCCGATCACCTACATGAACAGCTCGGCCGACATCAAGGCCTTCGTCGGCCGCCACGGCGGGGCGGTGTGCACGTCGACCAACGCCCGGGCGGTCCTGGAGTGGGCGCTCGGCGCGGGGCCCGAAACCCGGGGTCGGGGGACCGGCCGAGGCGACCAGGTGCTGTTCTTCCCCGACCAGCACCTGGGGCGCAACACCGGTGTTGCGATGGGCTACGGGCTCGACGACATGCGGGTCTGGGATCCCCGGCAGGACCTCGGCGGCCTCACCGAGCGGGAGTGCAAGGAGTCGGCGTTCCTCCTGTGGCGGGGGCACTGCTCGATCCACCAGCGCTTCCGGCCCGAGCACATCGAGGCGTTCCGGGCCGAGCACCCCGACGGCATCGTGGTCGTGCACCCCGAGTGCCCGCACGAGACGGTGGTGCTCGCCGACCAGGTCGGGTCCACCGACTACATCATCCGGGCGCTGGCCGACGCCCCCGCCGGCTCGACGATCGCCGTGGGTACCGAGGTCCACCTGGTCAACCGCTTGGCGCAGGAGAACCCGGACAAGACCGTGGTGTCGCTCGACCCCATCGTCTGCCCGTGCTCGACCATGAACCGCATCGACGAGCCCCACCTCGCCTGGGTGCTGGACGAGCTGGTCGAGGGCCGGGTCGTCAACCCGATCCGGGTCGACGCCGAGGTGGCCGAGTGGGCCCGGGTCGCGCTCCAGCGCATGCTCGACATCACCTGACGGCCTGACGGCGACGGATCAGCCCGGGGCGGCGTGCTCCGGCGACATGACCCGCGGCTGCGGGGCGCGACCCGCGGGCTGCTCGGGGCGGGGCAGGCTGGGCGGGCGCGGGATGTCCCGCTGCACCGGCTTGTCGGCCAGCTCCACCTCGGCGCCGTGGTGCTCGATGGTGATCGGCCCGCCCTCGCGCAGCTCGTAGGTCACCTCTTCGCGCTCCACAGTCACCGCGATGCGACGGGCCCGGTACCGCACGCGGAACTCGAGCCGGCCGATGGCGCTGGGCAGCCGGGGCGCGAAGCGCAGCCGCCCACCACCGGCCCGCATGCCCGCGAAGCCTTCGACCAGGCCGGTCCAGGCGCCCGCGAGCGACGCCATGTGCAGGCCGTCGCCGGTGTTGTGGTTCAGGTCGGCGAGGTCCACGAGCGCGGCCTCGCCCAGGTAGTCGTAGGCGAGCTCGAGGTGGCCGATCTCGGCCGCCACCACCGCCTGCGTGTACGCCGACAGCGACGAGTCCCGCACCGTCAGCTCCTCGTAGTAGGCGAAGTTGCGCTCCTTCTCCTCGGGCGTGAACGCCTCGCCCCGCAGGTGCAGGGCCAGCACCAGGTCGGCCTGCTTCACGACCTGCTTGCGGTAGAGGTCGAAGTACGGGAAGTGGAGCAGGAGCGGGTACTGGTCGGGCCGCGTGGCCGCGAAGTCCCAGCGGGCATGGTCGGTGAAGCCCTCGCTCTGCGGGTGGACGCCTAGCCGCTCGTCGTAGGGGATCATGACCGCCGCGGCCGCGTCCCGCCACGACGCCGCCTCTTCGGGCGTGACCCCCAGGCGTTCTGCGTGCTTCGTGCGGCGGGCCACCACATCGGCGGCCGCGTGCAGGTTGTGCTGAGCCATGAGGTTGGTGAACACGTTGTTGTCGGCCACCGCGCTGTACTCGTCCGGCCCGGTCACGCCGTCGATGCGGAAGTTGCCGTCGATGTCGTGGTGGCCCAGGCTGCGCCACAGCCGCGCCGTCTCCACCAGCAGCTCGACGGCGACGTCGCGCTCGAAGTCCTCGTCCTCGGTGGCGTCGACGTAGCGCACGACCGCGTCGGCGATGTCGGCGTTGATGTGGAACGCTGCCGTGCTAGCCGGCCAGTACCCCGACGACTCCCAGCCCCGGAGCGTGCGCCAGGGGAACGCCGCGCCCTCGAGCCCCAGCTCACCGGCGCGCTCCTTGGCGATCGGGAGGGTGAGCTGGCGCCACCGCAGGACGTCGGCGGCGGCGTCGGGTTGCGTGTAGGTGAGCACCGGCAGCACGAAGGTCTCGGTGTCCCAGAAGGTGTGGCCGTCGTAGCCAGGACCAGTCAACCCCTTGGCCGGGATCGGCCGCTGCTCGGCCCGGGCGCCGGCCTGGAGGATGTGGAACAGACCGAAGCGCACGGCCTGCTGGATCTCGGCGTCGCCGTCGATCTCTACGTCGGCGCCGGCCCAGAACTCGTCGAGGTAGGCCCGCTGCTCTGCCAGCAGCCCGTCCCAGCCGCTCAGCCGGGCGCCGGCGAGCGCGGCCACGACCTGGTCGTGCAGCGCCGGCCTGGTCCGCTGGCTCGACCAGCCGTAGGCCAGGAACTTGACGATGCGCAGCCGCTCGCCGGGGCGCAGCACGGTGGCGGTCGTGAGCCGGCAGACGTCGGGCGAGCTCATGATCTCGGTGCTGGACTGGTCGGGCCCCTCGACGATGTGGTCCATGCCGGCGGCCACCCGCAGCTTGCTGTGCCGGGTGCGATGCACCAGGAGGGCATGGGTGCCGTGGGCGGTGTGCTCCTCGCTCTCCAACGGGTGCTCCAGGGCGGCCGCCGCCCGCGGGTCCTTGCTCTGCGGCGGCAGCTCCTCGTTGGCCACCAGCTCCGACTGCAGGACGATGCGCAGCGGACCGTCGCCCACCGGCTCGACCTCGTAGGCGATCGCCGCCACGGCCCGCTGGGTCAGCGACACGAGGCGGACCGACGAGATGCGCACGGTGTCGTGGGCGGGCGAGGTCCACTGCACCTGACGGGTGAGCGTCCCCGCCCGGAGGTCGAGGACCCGCTCGTGGCTGTCGAGCGTCCCGTAGCGGATGTCGAAGGGCTCGTCGTCGACCAGCAGGCGGATCAGCTTGCCGTTGGTGACGTTGATGACCGTCTGCCCGGACTGCATGTAGCCGTAGCCGGCCTCGGCGTAAGGCAGCGGCCGCAACTCGTAGACCGAGTTGAGGTACGTGCCGGGCAGGCCGTGGGGATCGCCCTCGTCGAGGTTGCCCCGCAGCCCGATGTGCCCGTTGGCCAGGGCGAACACCGACTCGCTGCGGGCCAGCATGTCGAGCTCGAGGCCCCGCTCGGTCACGCACCACGGCTCGACCAGGTAGCCGTGCCCGGCGCTCATCGGCTCGCCTCCGGCTCGCCAATGAGCGATCGCCGCTTCGCGGCGAGTAACGCGCTGTGCCTATGGTTCGCTCGCTTTCGCTCGCTCACTCCGCCTCCTGCTCCAGCAGCTCGCTCAGATCGCTGACCACCACGTCGGCGCCGCGGCGGCGCAGCTCGTCGGCCTGGCCGACGCGGTCCACGCCGACCACCAGGGCGAATCCCCCGGCCCGCCCCGCCTCGACCCCGGCAAGGGCGTCCTCGAACACCGCCGCGGTCGCCGGCTCGGCGCCAAGGGCGGCGGCGCCGGCCAGGAACGTGTCGGGCGCCGGCTTGCCCGCCAGGTGACGCTCGACGGCGACGATGCCGTCGATGCGGGCATCGAAGAGGTGGGCGATCCCGGCGGCGTCGAGCACCTCGGCAGTGTTGGCGCTGGAGGACACCACCGCGGTGCGGAGCCCGGCGTCCCGTACCGCCTGGACGTAGCGCACCGAGCCGTCGAACACCTCGACCTGTCCCTCCCGCAGCAGGCGCAGCACCAGCTCGTTCTTCTGATTGCTCAGGCCGTGGATGGTCGGTTCGCCCGGCTGGTCGTCTGGCGAGCCCTCGGGCAGCTCGATGCCCCGGGACCGCAGGAACGCCCGCGTCCCGTCCAGCCGCGGCCGGCCGTCGACATAGGCGTCGTAGTCGTCGCCGGCGTCGAAGGGCACGAACGGCTGCCCAGTGCGGGCCGCCCATCCCCGCAGGAAGCCGTCGAACATCTCCTTCCAGGCGGCGGCGTGGACCGTGGCGGTGCGGGTGAGCACCCCGTCGAGGTCGAACAGGCAGGCGGTCACGCCGGGCGGAAGACCGAGCACGCCTGCGTTTCTTACCCCGATGCGGGAGACAGCAGCAACGGTGCCAGGTACTGGCCGGTCCAGCTGGCGGGCTCGGCCGCCACGTCCTCGGGCGTGCCGGTGGCGACCACGGTGCCGCCGCCGCTGCCGCCCTCGGGACCGAGGTCGACGATCCAGTCGGCGGTCTTGATCACGTCGAGGTTGTGCTCGATCACCAGCACCGTGTTGCCCTGATCGACCAGCAGCGACAGCACGGTGAGGAGCTTGCGGATGTCCTCGAAGTGCAGGCCTGTGGTGGGCTCGTCGAGGATGTAGATGGTGTGGCCGGTCGAGCGCTTGGCCAGCTCGCTCGACAGTTTGACCCGCTGGGCCTCGCCGCCGGACAGCGTGGTGGCCGGCTGCCCGAGCCGCACGTACCCCAGGCCCACGTCCACCAGCGTGCGCATGTGGCGGGCGATCGGCGGCTGGTTGGAGAAGAAGTCGAGCGCCTCCTCGCAGCTCATCGCGAGGACGTCGGCGATGTTGCGGTCCTTGAACGTGATGTCGAGCGTGTCGCGGTTGTAGCGGGCGCCCTTGCAGACCTCGCACGGCACGTACACGTCCGGCAGGAAGTGCATCTCGATCTTGATCGTGCCGTCGCCGGCGCACGCCTCGCAGCGCCCGCCGCTGACGTTGAAGCTGAAGCGCCCAGGCAGGTAGCCCCGCACCTTGGCCTCGTGGGTCTGGGCGAACAGCTTGCGGATGTGGTCGAAGACGCCGGTGTACGTGGCCGGGTTGGAGCGCGGCGTGCGGCCGATGGGCGACTGGTCGATGTCGATGACCTTGTCGAGGTGCGCGACGCCGTCGATGCCGCTGTGCAGCCCCGGCGGCATCTTCGACCGGTACACCTTCTGCATCAGCGCCCGGTAGAGGATGTCGTTGACGAGCGTCGACTTCCCCGACCCCGACACACCGGTGATCGCCACGAAGCAGCCGAGCGGGAACTCGACCTCGATGTTCTTGAGGTTGTTCTGCCGGGCGCCGCGGACCCTGAGCTTGTGATCGCCGGGCCGGCGGCGGCGGGCCGGGACCGGGATCGAGCGCTTGCCGGCCAGGTACTGGCCGGTGATCGAACGCCGGTTGCGCAGCAGCTTGTCGACTGTCCCGGTGTGGACGATCTCGCCGCCGTGCTCGCCCGCCCCGGGACCGATGTCGACCACGTGGTCGGCGACCTTGATCGTCTCCTCGTCGTGCTCGACGACCAGCACCGTGTTGCCGAGGTCGCGCAGGCGCATGAGCGTGTCGATGAGCCGGCGGTTGTCGCGCTGGTGGAGGCCGATCGACGGCTCGTCCAGCACGTACAGGACCCCCACCAGCCCCGACCCGATCTGGGAGGCGAGCCGAATGCGCTGGGCCTCGCCGCCGGCCAGCGTGCCGGCGGAGCGGGACAGGCTGAGGTAGTCGAGCCCCACGTCGAGCAGGAACCCCATGCGGGCGTTGATCTCCTTGACCACCCGCTCGGCGATGAGCCGGTCGCGCTCGGACAGCTCGAGGGCGGCCAGCGTCTTGGCCGACTCGCCGATCGGCATGTCGCAGACGTCTGCGATCGTGTAGCCGTCGACGGTGACGCCCAGCGTGAGCGGCTTGAGCCGGGCGCCGCCGCAGGCCGGGCACGGCACCTCGCGCATGTACCCCTCGACCTGCTCGCGGGCGCTGTCGGACTCGGCCTCGGAGTGCCGCCGCTGCAAGTAGGGCACGACGCCCTCGTAGTGGGCGTGGTAGGTGCGCTCACGGCCGTAGCGGTTCTTGAACCGCACCCACACCTTGTCGACGCCCTTGCCGTACAGGATCGCCTGGCGCTGCTTGGCGGTGAGCTTCTCGAACGGCGTGTCCATGTCGATGCCGAGCTCGTCGGCGACGGCCACGACCAGGCGCTGGAAGTAGCGCTGGTGCCCGCCGGCCCACGGCGAGATGGCGCCCTCCTCGAGGCTGAGGCTGGGATCCGGCACCACCATCTCGGGATCGACCTCGAACCGGGTGCCCAGCCCGTCACAGGTCTCGCAGGCGCCGTAGGGCGAGTTGAACGAGAAGTTGCGGGGCGCCATCTCCTCGAACGATCCGTGGCCGTTGGGACAGGCCAGGTGCTGCGAGAACGTCAGCGTCTCGCCCTCGACCAGCCCGTCGCCATCGCTCTGGTCGGCGGTCGGGCCCGCGGCCGGTGTGTCGCCGGCCCCGGCACGAGGGACGATCTCGACCTCGGCCACGCCGTCGGCCAGCTTGAGCGCCGTCTCCAGCGACTCGGTGAGGCGGCGGGCGATGCCGTCGCGCCGCACCAGCCGGTCGACCACCACCTCGATCGTGTGCTGCTCGTAGCGGGCCAGCTCGATGCGCTCGGACGTCTCGTGCAGCTCGCCGTCGACCCGGGCCCGGGCGAACCCCTGCGCCGAGAGGTCGGCCAGCAAGGTCTCGTAGGTGCCCTTGCGGCCCCGGACCACCGGTGCCAGCACCTGGAACCGGGTGCCCTCGGGCAGCTCCATGATGCGGTCGACGATCTGCTGGGGCGTCTGCCGGGTGACCTCGGCGCCGCAGGTCGGGCAGTGGACCACGCCGATGCGGGCGAACAGCAGCCGCAGGTAGTCGTAGACCTCGGTGATGGTGCCCACCGTGGAGCGAGGGTTGCGGGAGGCGCTCTTCTGGTCGATCGAGATCGCGGGCGACAGCCCCTCGATGAAGTCGACGTCGGGCTTGTCCATCTGCCCCAGGAACTGGCGGGCATAGGCCGACAGCGATTCCACGTAGCGGCGCTGGCCCTCGGCGTAGATGGTGTCGAAGGCGAGCGACGACTTGCCCGAGCCCGACAGTCCGGTGAAGACGATCAGCCGCTCGCGGGGCAGCTCGAGGTTGACGTTGCGGAGGTTGTGCTCCCGCGCTCCTCTGACAACCAGCGAATCAGCCACGAAGTCAGAGGCTATCGCCCGAGCCTCCCTCGGGAACGCATGTTCGCAGGAGCATGCCGGTGGCCATTCACACGCCCGCCTCCCGCAGCTCGCGCTTGAGCTCGCTCACCTCGTCGCGCAGCCGGGCGGCGTACTCGAAGCGCAGGTCGGCGGCCGCCTCGTGCATCTCCTCCTCCAGGGTCTGAATAAGGCGCCCCAGCTCGGTGGGCGGCAGGTCGGCCAGCTCGGTGCGCAGCCGCTCGGCTGCCCCCGGCCGCCGTCGCCGGCGGTCGCCGCCCGGAACCGGCGCGCCCTCCGCCGGCCGGAGGTGGGCGAGGATGTCGTTGACGGCCTTGCGGATGCTCTGGGGCTCGATGCCGTGCTCGGCGTTGTAGGCGATCTGCCGCTGACGGCGGCGCTGGGTCTCACCGATGGCCCGGCGCATCGAGTCGGTGACCGTGTCGGCGTACATGATCACCTGGCCGTCGACGTTGCGTGCCGCCCGGCCGATGGTCTGGATCAGGGACGTGTCGCTGCGGAGGAACCCTTCCTTGTCCGCGTCGAGGATGGCCACCAGCGACACCTCGGGCAGGTCGAGGCCCTCCCGCAGCAGGTTGATGCCGACCAGCACGTCGAACTCGCCGAGCCGCAGGTCACGCAGGATCTCGATGCGCTCGATCGTGTCGATGTTGGAGTGCAGGTAGCGCACCCGCAGGCCCTGCTCGAGCAGGTAGTCGGACAGGTCCTCCGCCATCTTCTTGGTGAGCGTCGTGACGAGCACCCGCTGGTCGGCCTCGATGCGCGCGTTGATCTCGCCCATGAGGTCGTCGATCTGGCCCTTGGTGGGCTTGACGATGACCTCGGGGTCGACCAGGCCGGTGGGCCGCACGATCTGCTCGACCACCTGCGACGACACCTGCAGCTCGTAGGGCCCCGGGGTGGCCGAGAGGAAGATCACCTGGTTGACCCGGTCGATGAACTCGTCGAACTTCAGCGGTCGGTTGTCGGCGGCCGACGGCAGGCGGAACCCGTGGTTGATCAGCTCGAGCTTGCGGGACCGATCGCCCTCGTACTGGCCGTGGAGCTGGGGCACGGCCACGTGGCTCTCGTCGATGACGCACAGGTAGTCGTCGGGGAAGAAGTCGAGCAGCGTGTTGGGCGTCTCGCCCGGGCCCCGCCCGTCGATGGGTGCCGAGTAGTTCTCTATGCCGCTGCAGTAGCCGACCTCCTGCATCATCTCGAGGTCGTACTGCGTGCGCATGCGGAGGCGCTGGGCCTCGAGCAGCTTGCCCTCCCTCTCGAAGTAGGCCAGCCGCTCGGCCAGCTCGGCCTCGATGCGGGCGATGGCCTTGGCCATGCGCTCCTGGCCGGCGACGTAGTGGGTGGCCGGGTAGATCCAGAGGTCGTCGAGGGTGCGGACCTGCTCGCCGGTGACGGGGTCGACCACCGTGATGCGCTCGATCTCGTCGCCGAACAGCTCGATGCGGAGGATCGTCTCCTCGTACGCGGGATGGACCTCGATCGTGTCGCCCCGCACCCGGAAGCGGCCCCGGGTGAGATTGGCATCGTTGCGGTCGTACTGCATGTCGACCAGCTTGCGGAGGAACTCGCGCTGGTCGATGCGGTCGCCGACCAGGTGGAACAGGACGTTCTCGCGGTACTCCTCCGGCGAGCCCAAGCCGTAGATGCACGACACGGACGCCACCACGATGACGTCGCGCCTGGTGAGCAGCGCGGCCGTGGCCGAGTGGCGCAGCCGGTCGATCTCGTCGTTGATCGACGAGTCCTTCTCGATGTAGGTGTCGGTCGAGGCGATGTAGGCCTCGGGCTGGTAGTAGTCGTAGTAGCTGACGAAGTACTCGACCCGGTTGTCGGGGAAGAACTCGCGGAACTCGTTGGCGAGCTGGGCGGCCAGCGACTTGTTGGGGGCGATGACCAGGGTGGGCTTCTGGACCTGCTCGATGGTCCAGGCGATGGTGGCGCTCTTGCCCGACCCGGTGATGCCCAGCAGGGTCTGATAGCGCTCGCCGTTGCCGACGCCCGCGCCGAGCGCGGCGATGGCCCCCGGCTGGTCGCCGGCCGGGGCGAACTCGGACACCATGCGGAACGGTGAGGTGCGCGGGGCCATCGCTGTTGGAATCTATCGACCGGGTGTGACAGCGTCGGTCGAAGACCGGCGCCATCAGGGGCCACGGGTCGGGCTGGAGGGTGGGGGTCGGGCTGGAGTGACATCCAAGGTTGGCGCCGGCCTGTCTCGAACTTCTGGTGACGCGATCCGTCAGCGATCAACGGATCGCCTCACCGAAACGCCGGTTGCCCTGGTGGCGGGGGTTAACCTGCGGATTCGTGGCGGACCTTCCTGCGGTGGGCAGCTTCCTCGGCTCGCTGGCGGCCGACGAACGGGCCGCGCTCGGGGCGATCGGGCACGCCCGGTCGTACCGGCGGGGCGAGCGGATGATCCTCGAGGGCGACCAGAACGACAGCACCTACCTCGTGCTGGAGGGGCGGGTGCGGGTGTACAGGGGCACGCCCGAAGGCAACGAGGTCACGCTGTGCGTGCGCGGCGCCGGCGACCTCATCGGCGAGATGGGCGCCCTCGACCCCGGGTACCGGCGCTCGGCCAGCGTCGTCGCCCTGGAGCCGGTGCGCTGCCGGGTGATCGCCGCCCGCGAGCTGGAGGGCTTCCTCGAATCCCACCCGCGGGCGGCCCTGGCCCTGCTGCGGCTGGTCATCGGCCGGCTGCGGGGTGCCGACCGGCGCCGCACGGAGTTCGGTCCCTACGACGCCACCCGCCGCTTGGCGCGCGTGCTGATCGAGGCCGCCGACGAGGCCACCGGCGGCGGAACCACCGGGGCAGCCAAAGCCGGGCGGCGCGATAGCGGAGCCCGGGGCCTGCGGCTGGGCCTGGCCCTGTCGCAGCACGAGCTGTCGGGCCTCATCGGCGCCTCCCGGGAGTCGGTGGCCCGGGGGCTGGCCGAGCTGCGCCGCCGCGGACTGGTCACCACCGGTCGGCGCGCCGTCACCATCTGTGACGCCGACGGTCTACGCCAGTTCGCCGGTTGAGCGATCGCACCACGGCCGCGCCCTGCCCGGGCGTGACCGACGGCATGCGTGGACTGTGTCGCCTGACCACGACCTGTCGGGCGGGGTGCACCACCATCGAGGCCGGCGCGGGAGCGGTCCGCAGCCCGCCTTGGGGGGAGCTGTCGCCTCCCGAGCGGGTGGGCGGGCCGGTCCCGGCCGGTGCGGGCGCTGAAGCCGGCTCCTCGACAGCGAACGGTCGCCGGTGCACACTCGCAACATGGGGGATGGAGCGACGTACCGGCGACGGGTGCTGATCGAGGATGCCAGACGCGACGGCAGCTACCTCCGCACGACCTGGCATGCCGACAGGCGCGCGTTCGTGGTGAGCACGTGGCGCGACGAGGTGTGCACCGGGGCCGTGCGGATGCCCGTGGCCGCCGCCGGGGAGCTGGCCCGGCTCCTGATCGACGGGCTCACCGAGGCCGCTACCACGACGTCCCCGCCGGCCACCAAGGTCACCAAGGCAGCCGCCCGCCCCGACGTGCTGGCCCGGGCGCGGACCTGGCTCCAGCGCCTGCGGCTGAGCGCATAGCAGCGGGGACGGGCACGCTCGTTCGGGCGCCGTTCCCTTGCGGTACTCGCGAGACGGCGACGCCGGAAGCCCACGGCCACGGGACGCCGGCGGGCGTCTTGCGATCGCCAACCATCAGGCGGCGCCGGCTCGGAGGTTCTCGATCCAGTCCCAGACGGCGTCGACCTGGCGGGCCAGATCGTCCAGCGTGCCCCGGTTGTCGATCACCACGTCGGCCCGCGCCCGGCGCTCGGCCCGGCTGGCCTGGCGGGAGATGCGGGCCCGGGCGTCCTCCTCCCGCATGCCGCGCTGCTCGACGAGCCGCTCCACCGCGATGTCGGGATCGACGTCGACGACGATCAGCCCGGCCACCGGATAGCCGCGGGTCGACTCCACCAGCAGCGGCACGTCGAGCACCACGACGGCGTCGGTGTCGGACAGCTCGGCGAGACGGCGGGCGATCTCGGCCCCCACCGCGGGATGGACGATGCGGTTGAGCTCGGCCAACGCCTCGGGATCGCCGAACACGATGTCGGCGACCGCCGTGCGGTCCAGGCTGCCGTCGGGGGCGACGATCCCGGGGCCGAACCGCTCGACCATCGCCTCGAACACCGGTGTCCCCGGCCGTTGCTGGTCGCGCACCGCGGCGTCGGCGTCGATCACCACGGCGCCCTTGGCGGCGAGCAGCGCCGACACCGTCGACTTGCCCGAGCCGATGCCCCCGGTGAGCCCCACGACCAGCACCGCGGCGGACGTTAGCGGTGGCCACCGGGCCGGCGGTAATGGCCTGGGCTCACTGCACTTGCCGATGCTCGGTCGAGCCGCTGACCGGAGGTCGAGTAAATAGCCCCCGCTGGGTGTGGGCCATTTCCTCGACCTCGCACGCCCGGCCGGCGGGCGGCGTGGGCTAGGCGTCCGTACCCGGTCCCTCGGCGCCGGATTCGGGCGTGGGCTCGCCAGCATCGGCGGCCTCGCCCTCGGCAGCCGCGGCTTGGGTGGTCGCGGGGGCCTCGCCACCCGCAGCGGCGGGCGCCTCGGCGGCGTCGGGGTTCTGCTCGTAGTACTCGGCCCACGCCTCGTCGGCCTCGGGCGAGTGCTCGACCGACGGGCCGATGTAGTTGCCCTGGTCGTCGTAGGCGTGCTCGCCGAAGTGCTCCTGGTACTCGGCGGCCACGACACCGCCCTCGGCTGCCTGCTTGATGGACAGGCTGATCCGGCGGCGCTGGAGGTCGAGGTCGATGATCTTGACCCAGAGCTCCTCGCCCGGCGTGACCACCTGCTCGGGCAGGTCGACGTGGTGCGCCGACATCTCCGAGATGTGCACCAGGCCCTCGATGCCGTCGCCCACCTGGACGAAGGCGCCGAACGGCACCAGCTTGGTGACCCGGCCGTAGACCAGCTCGCCGACGCGGTGGCTGGTGGCGAACTCCTGCCACGGGTCCTGCTGCGTGGCCTTGAGCGACAGGCTGATGCGCTCGCGGGACAGGTCGACGTCGAGCACCTGCACCTCGACCTCGTCGCCCACCGATACCACCGAGCCGGGGTGGTCGACGTGCTTCCACGACAGCTCGGACACGTGGATCAGCCCGTCCATGCCGCCGAGGTCGACGAAGGCGCCGAAGTTGACGACGCTCGACACGACGCCCTTGCGCACCTCGCCGGGCCTGAGGTTGGCGAGGAAGTCCTCGCGCTGCTCCCGCTGCGTCTCCTCCAGCCATGCCCGGCGGGACAGCACGACGTTGTTGCGGTTCTTGTCGAGCTCGATGATCTTGGCCTCGAGCGACTTGCCCACGTAGGGCTGCAGGTCGCGCACCCGGCGCAGCTCGACGAGCGAGGCGGGCAGGAACCCCCGCAGGCCGATGTCGAGGATCAGGCCGCCCTTGACGACCTCGATGACCGGGCCTGACACGACCCCGTCCTCTTCCTTGACGCGCTCGATGTCGCCCCACGCCCGCTCGTACTGGGCCCGCTTCTTGGACAGCACGAGGCGGCCGTCCTTGTCCTCCTTGGTGAGGACCAGGGCCTCGATCTCCTCACCCACCTTGACGACCTCGTTGGGGTCGATGTCGTTGCGGATCGACAGCTCGCGGCTGGGGATCACGCCCTCGGACTTGTAGCCGATGTCGAGCAGGACCTCGTCGCGGTCGACGCGCACCACGGTGCCGGTGACCATCGCGCCGTCCTCGACGGTGACGAGCGTGGCATCGATGGCGTCCGCGAAGCTGCCGCCGAGATCGTCGTCGA
>OCZV010000299.1_pt1 | contig 17936 bp, 15 predicted proteins | sample 1539051 | NCBI WGS metagenome assembly OCZV01 (sample SAMEA3113581, study PRJEB22503) | soil metagenome
ACCCTCGACCTTTCGATTATCAGTCGAACGCTCCACCAAGCTGAGCTATCGGCCCATTATGTGCTATTGATGTTCAAATCCTGCGTTATTTATTCGTGTGGGTTCTCTCAGAAAAATAAATTCAACAATTTTTTCAGCGACTTATGTAAATGCATTTAAGTCTATACTCAGTGATATTCTCAGTTAGCTAATGCCTGATGACATCCACAGAGTGGCCATTGCGACAAAATTGAAAAGCAAAGAAGCGCAGGCGACTGCTCAGCTTATCGTCAAGATCTTAGCTTCGCGTAACATCAGCTCATATTCAATCCTGCCATTAACTCTTGATGGATCAATCCCAGTATCATATGCAGACTTGGGAAAAGCTAACATTGATATTGCAATCGCAGTCGGCGGTGATGGGACTACGTTGAGAGTATGTAGAGGAATTCCTCCCAACATACCCATCTTACCAATGAATATTGGCGGAAATAGAGGCATTCTATCTGAGATAGGCGCAGACATGATAGAAAAATCAATACAAGACACTATCAGCGGCAATTACCTCTTGGAGCGAAGGCTCAGAATTTTTGCAACGGCTAATGGTCAAAAAACCCTTCCTGCATTAAACGAGATCTTATGCACAAGATCGAGCATAATGAGGACCCCGTACTTCTCCATAAAAACATTAGATGATGAAATAAATCAAAGAATGGATGGTGTGGTAGTATCAACTCCGACCGGTTCTACTGGTCACTGTTATTCTTTAGGCGGTCCGTTACTGCAAGAGAGTCTGAAATCTTTAGTAATTGTGCCAATTGGCTCAATTAACCGAATGCCTAGTATTGTTGTTCCTGTTGAAAATATCGTTATTAAAAGCAACTATGACATGAACCTAATTATCGACGGACAAGAAATATATCCACTTCATTCAAATCAGAATATTTTGATATCTCGATTTCCTATAGATGTTACCTTTGTGCGCTTCAAACAGAGAGGTCTTAAACAGTTAGTGAAGCTAGGCTTTTAAATTAAAGCGTGTGCATTCTTGTCCCAATTGTTTCGAACCGTATTAACTCTAATTCTGACAATATATCATAGTTGATCAAGCTGCCGACTCAATTTAATTATGGGACTGTCATTAGTGCCCTACTAGACACAATTTTTTTGGAGTATTGATGGCTCCGAGGCGCCTGATTTATCCTGCCAATATTTTTCTAGAAGGTTGATAACTGTGACGGAGTTGCATGACGAGTAATTCTTCGACCGAGTCGAAATGCAGAACAGATAGTACTATTCTTGAACTAAATCTCGCAGCCACAAGAGTAGCTCATGTGGACTAGCAGCAACGTAATCCGCGTTTTCAAAATCATATGTATTCTTTATTTCACTATTTGTCATCAAACATAAAATGAGGCGGGCCGCAAGTTTGTTCCGAAGCACATGCGCTGCTGAATATAAAAAGCGAAGAGAGCTCTCCAGAGATGAGCAGATACACAAGATGACAACCCCACTTTTATCTCCCCACAGTCTAGTTACGTAGCGCTGAAAATCAATATCGAAGAATGGATCAAGGGCACCCTCTACATTGCCAATATACCGAGTATCACAGTTCTTCATTCGGAGTAACAAATCGATAATCTTCGAATTTATAATCGCATCTTCCGAGCCGCATACAACTAGCGCAGAAATACCAGGTCTTTCCTCGCCATTGTTGACGCTATACTTTACGAAATCTAATATTCCTATAAGGACACTTTGAAGATTAATTCGCTCAGCCCTGTTAAGTCTTCCTCTGCTGTAAAGTTCGCCAAGAGTGTTGACCGTCGGCAGGAAGACGTCCGTGAGCAACTTCAGTTTGTCTCCGCCTGAGTTCAATGCGTTAATGATCAATTTCGACGATAATTCATCATTGCCGGCCAAAATTGCATTCATAAAGTTCTGTTGCAAATCGTTGTAATTGATTGAAGATCCAAGATAATTCAATCCTGACTCAAGGAACCATATGTTGACCGTGCCAACTTTCTTTTTTTTAATCAATCCAATTGAATACAATAGGTTTAGATACTTGGCAATTGTCATTCGATTAATACCGGTCTTATTAGCCAGTTCGATGCCAGACATTCCAGTCATTTGATACTCGAGGTTAGTGAAGATTTTCCTTTTGACCTCCTCAAATGTATATCTCCTATACATGATAACTTAACGACCTGGGGATGATAAATCTGTTCTGAGCTTAACCTGTGCATAAAAGGATACATATTACAATTCGATTATTCCATATCATTTCTAGTCCCTAGCATTAGTTAATTAATAGACGAAGAGATTTCTGAGATTCATTAGAATAGCAATTACTAATCTGTTAACGAGAATAAGACCAAAAAATATAAATCTAGAGTGGTAAATCGCATGCGTTGGTAATGGTCAAGAAAAAAGTTGTCCTAGCATACTCAGGAGGTCTAGACACATCGGTATGCATAAGATACTTGCAGAAGTTTCATGATGCTCTGGTTACGACAGTAACAGTGGATTGTGGTCAGGATGAAGATTTTGATGAAATTGAAAATAGGGCTCTTGCGGTTGGAGCTACTAACCATATTCATATTGATTCAACGGAGGAATTTGCAGACGGATATGTTAGCAGATCCATTAAAGCTAATGCACTCTACCAGGGAAAGTATCCACTGGGAACTGCCTTAGCTCGTCCACTAATAGCCTCGAAATTGGTCGAAGTGGCATCCAATGAAGGTGCAAAGCTAGTCGCACACGGATGTACCGGTAAAGGGAACGATCAGGTTAGATTTGATATAACTATAAAATCACTTAATCCAGACCTCAATATACTAGCACCTATAAGAGACATGAATTTGACTCGTGACGAAGAGCTAAAATTTGCCATGGAAGAAAACATCCCCATCTCCTTAGAGGCGAAAAAGTACAGTATTGATGTTAACTTGTGGGGGAGGGCTATTGAGGGTGGAGAATTGGAGGACGCAAGCACGGAACCCCCTGAAAATATATTTCACTTTGTCAAAAGGCAATCGAGTGAAGCAAGATACGTAGAGATTGAATTTAGATCGGGCATACCTATAGCATTGGATGGCAATAGGCTTAAGCTACGAGATTTAATTATGGAGATGAATAAGATAGCTGGCTCTCATGGGGTAGGTATAGTGGATTTGATCGAGAATCGGATTGTAGGTATTAAGTCTCGTGAGGTCTACGAGGCGCCTGCTGCTATATCACTAATTGAAAGTCATAAGGACCTTGAAAATTTAGTACTTACCGATCATGAGATCAATTTCAAACGAGTAGTTGAAGAAAAGTGGAGCTGGCTAGTTTACTCAGGTCTTTGGCTTGAGCCTTTGAGAAGGGATTTGGATGAATTCATAAATACTGTTCAATCCCGGGTAAGTGGAAAAGTGAAACTAAGACTTCAAAATGGCTCTTGCCGGGTTGTAGGAAGGAGCTCCAAAAATGCCATATATGACCCAAAGACATCTACCTATTCGAGCAGATCAGTTTTTGACCAGCGACTTGCAAAGGGATTCATTGAATTATGGGGAAAGCAGTCAGTCGTGTCTAACAATATAATGCAAAGAATTCGACCATAAGTAAAGGTTGCGACGATGAAGCATTCTGACTGAGATTTATTGGAGAATATGACCGGCCGAAATTAAGTGGAAATTTTAGCTACATCAAAAGTCAGAATCTCTATAGGTAGATCCCAAGTTCTAAAAAATGTTATACTAGGCAGGAGTGAAGATGAATATTACCATTAATTTTGCCTGTTTCAATGCGTAAAATCCACTATCAATGGTAAAAAATGAGCCTTGTGTGAGATCTTAAAGTTGACCAGATTTTAGACTATTGAAGCAGTGCTTGGGCGGTTGCATTTATGCCTACACGCTGTGACTGAAAATTAGTTTGACTAGAATTTGTACGATTAAGCGGTCCATGATTTTCTCAAGAATAATGAAATAATGAAATAATTGAGCGCCAGTTGAACCACTTCACGTAAGATCAAGATATAAAAATTCATAAACCGATTGAAAAGACTATACTGATGACAATAGTATATGAAGGTAGGTGTTATTGGAGCTTCAGGTTATGTAGGTGGTGAACTTCTGCGGCTGTTATCTACACACCCCAAAGTAGACGTGAATATGATTACCTCCAGGCAAAGAGCTGGTGAACTTGTTCATCGCGTCCATCCTAGCCTGAAGGGGTTCATAGATCTAACTTTCTCAAACCTAGATTCGGATAAGCTATCAGATAAGTGCGAGCTCGTCTTTACCGCACTTCCGCATGGCAAGTCTGGTAGTATTGTAAAGGATCTCTATGATCGTGGTATGAGAATTATAGACCTTTCAGCCGATTTTCGTCTGAAGGATCCTAAAGACTACGTCAAATGGTACGGCTGGGAACATCCATTCCCCGAAATGCTCTCTCTGTCTGCATATGGAGTTCCGGAATTTAATAGGGAAAAAATAAAGGGATCACGATTAGTTTCTTGCCCAGGATGTATGGCCGTTACATCACTTATCTCCTTAAGACCCCTTATCGAAAAAGATCTAATTGACACCGATCACATTATAGTCGATAGTAAGATTGGCTCATCGGGAGCCGGAGCAACTGAAAACGCAGGTACACATCATGCGATGCGTTACGGAGTAATAAGGCCATATAAACCCGCCAAACACAGACACACAGCGGAGATAGTTCAGGAATTGGAAGCGGTCACAAAGAGTCCTGTAAAAGTCAGCATGAGCCCTCACGCTGTTAACATTGTACGAGGAATACTAACAACGAACCACGTGTTTATGAATAAAGAGGTCACGGAATTGGAGCTCTGGAAAATTTATCGAGCAGCATATAACACCGAACAGTTCGTACGTCTAATAAGAGATAAAAAGGGCCTGTACAAGTTCCCGGATCCCAAGTTTCTTATTGGCTCAAACTTTTGCGATATAGGTTTTGACATCGATGAGGACAATCAAAGGATTGTTGCATTGTCAGCATCGGATAATTTAATGAAGGGCGCTGCTGGATCTGCGATTCAAAATATGAATGTGATGTTCGGGTTCAATGAAGTAGATGGGTTGAAATTTACGCCAATTACTCCGGTATGATAGTAGTTAAAATTGGTGGTAGTATTGTTTCAGATAGTTTGCATAATTCTATTTTTGATGACCTTGCAACAGTGTTGCGCAATGAAAAGATAATTATTGTTCACGGAGGAGGGAAACAGGTTACTAGCGTTGCCAACAAGCTCGGGATAGAGCAACAATTCATAGTGTCTCCTGGAGGAATCAAAAGTAGATACACTGATAGGGACACCGTCGAAACATATACAATGGTTATGTCAGGTCAAGTGAACAAATCAATCGTGGCAAGATTGCTCAAACAGGGCATAAATGCAGTTGGTATTGCGGGGGTTGATGCTGGCTTACTAAGAGCCCAGCGCAAGAAAAAGCTGTTGATCATAAACGACAAGGGTAGAAAAATGTCTATCGATGGGGGTTATACTGGAAAGATCAATCGCGTAAATCGATCTCTTATTGATACCCTGCTTGACAAGGATTTTGTGCCCGTAATCTCACCAATTGCACTAGGAGAAGAATTCGAATACCTTAATGTTGATGGGGACAGAGCAGCCGCACATATAGCTGGGAATATACGAGCAGACAAGGTTATATTTCTCACTGATGTAGCAGGCCTACTAATAGATGGGAGACTGATTGAAAATCTGACATTAAATGAGGCGAAACTGTTGCTCCCCAAGATAGGTTTTGGTATGGAAAAGAAAATTTTAGCGTGCACAGAAGCTTTGGAGCTAGGCGTTGGAGAGGCAATAGTAGGCAGTGGTGCCAGAGAAGATCCCATATCCAAATTATTAGCTCATGAAAATTGTACGGTGATTACAGCACATGAACAATGAGGATGACTTCCTAGGCCATCTGTACCAGCGCTTTCCTATTGTTATAGAGGGAGGTAAGGGCGCCAAGGTATGGGATGATAGGGGAAGGGAGTATATTGATTGTATGGCTGGATATGGAGTAGCTTTGGTTGGGCATTGCAATGACAGAGTTGTCAGTGCCATCAAAGACCAATTAGAAACGCTGATGGTCTGTCACATGTCAACTTATAATACTGCGAGATCAATTATGCTCAATAAACTATCTAAAATGGTACCGGATGGACTAGACAAGATTTTCTTCTCAAATTCTGGCGCAGAGGCAGTGGAAACAGCACTTAAGTTTTCACGAAAGTTTACCAGCAAGCCTGGCGTAATTTCGATGAATGGAGGCTACCATGGAAAAACCCTAGGTGCTCTGTCCGTTACCTCCAGCGAAAAATATAGAAGGCCATTTGAGCCATTGTTAGACCATGTCAAGTTTGTTCCTTATGGAAATACACGCAAAATAGTAGATTCAATAGATGATAAGACTGGAACTGTTATTTTGGAACCGATTCAAGGTGAAAGTGGAATTATAATGCCTCCACCTGGGTTTATTCAAGAGGTTCGAGAGATTTGTTCGAAGCATTCTCTTGTACTGATTTTTGATGAGATACAATCCGGATTTGGTAGGACAGGCAAGATGTGGGCGGCCGAGAATTGGAATACCATTCCTGACATCGTCTGTGTGGCAAAGGGTATAGCAGGAGGGTTTCCTATGGGGTTGACCATGACAAAAAAAGAGATTATTGAAAGTATGAAAATTGGTGAACATTCCTCTACTTTTGCAGGTAATCCCCTAGCATGCGCTGCTGCTAGTGCGTCTATCGACGCCCTTGTTCTTGACAGATTGATTGAGAACTCAGCGGAAACTGGACGCTATTTCAAAGATTTATTAGTTCAGCTTAAAGAAAGACACAAAATAGTAAGAGAAGTAAGGGGATTGGGATTGATGCTTGCATTAGAACTGCGATTTGATGTGAGAAATATACTTATGGACGGCATTTCAAATGGTATCTTGATGTTGTATTCAGGCAGAAATATCATCAGATTACTACCACCTTTGTTAATTGATAGAGAATTGGTCTTGAAATTCGTTACAGTCTTAGATAGGCTGTTATCATTGGAGGAAGAAAAAAGATCTGTTTGAGTCCATGGATCCTACGGATGTCAAGATAATCAAGATCCTTCAGGCGGATTCTAGAAAAGCCTTTGTCGAAATAGCAAATGAAATAGGCTTATCAGAGTCTGCGGTCCGGAGACGGGTCAAGAACTTGATCGGACGGGAAATTATCAAGAAATTTACCGTTGAAATAAATAGTGGCGATAAGACAAGCGCCATTACTTTAATCTCCGTCAATTCGACGTCTGATACCTCTTCTGTTTCTAAGAAGCTAATGGGGATAGCAGGGGTTGAAGTCATTTATGAGATTACAGGGCAGCACGACATAGCCGCTGTGATTTCTGCACCATCCATATCTGAGATTAACCGGAGTATCGACGAAGTTCGAAAGACGGAAGGAGTTTCAGATACTAACACAGTTATTATTTTGAAGACAATTAAGTGAACCTGAAATCGATATTAACAACAGTATCCTTCGCGGTTATAGGCAACATTTAGCAATAGGTTATCGAGAATTGTCGTTACCACCAACGTAATTAGTCAATTCAGTTGCGAAAAGATTTATAATGTGTGCGAAAGATGAACCTATTGTTAATAGTTGTCGCTAAAATCAGAGAATCCAAATCATTTTGCGCTCCTATACAACGAATCCAAAGAGCTTAGGCCTCGCAGAATCCGAATTCTAGATTCAACCCTCAGGGAGGGTGAACAACATCCCGGTGTATCCTTCACCATAAAACAGAGGATACAAATTGCATGGATGCTCGATTCCTTTGGCGTTGATCAGATAGAAATAAGCCCTGTAGTCTCAAACGATCACTTCGAGGCAACCAAGACAATTATAAGGCAAGGGCTGAAGGCAGACATACTGGCTCATGTCCGTGCGATTAAATCTGATGTAGACCGGGCAATAGATTGTGGTGCAACATGGGTAGCCACTTATTTAGGTATATCAGACATTCACCTAGCTTCGAAGCTAAAAATTTCAAGAGAAGAAGCCAAAATTCGAGCTTTAGAAGTTGCTGATTACATTAAGTCACATGGTCTTAAATCGCGGTTCACAATGGAGGATGCAAGTAGAACTGACCCCGGCTTTTTGGCTGAAATGTGTATCGAAATGAATAAGAGAGGAATTGAAAGGATAAGCCTACCTGACACCGTAGGCATAATGAGGCCAGCAGGAATGCATAAAATGGTAACATCAATTTTTGACCTCATAGATGCGGCCAAGACTTCTCTTGACGTTCATTGTCATAATGATGTAGGACTAGCTTTGGCGAATGCGTTGGCTGGGTGTGACGCTGGGGCCGATCAAATTCATACTACTATAGACGGACTAGGGGAGAGAACTGGTATCCCATCGTTGGCTGAAACCGCAGTAGCATTAACTTTCATATATGAATGCAGAACTGACTTGAGGCTACATATGCTAAAAGACCTTTCTAGAACAATATCCCAATATACTCATCTAGAAACCCCTGAATCTAAACCCATCGTCGGCGACAGCGCGTACAAACACAAGGCTGGAACACATCTTGCTGCGATCCTAAGAAACCCTTCTGCGTATGAAATACTAGAGCCCAAAATAGTTGGAAATAGACGTAAGATAGTTTTCGGGGAATTAGCAGGGAAGAATGGTGCCAAATACTTACTGTCGCTCTTGGGGTTGAATACAGGCAGAAACGAAGCCGAAACACTAGCTAGAGGTCTAAAGGAACTTAGAATGGGGGATGTACTGGAGTTATACTTAGACGACAGACTGGAGAGAAAGATACTTAATGATGCTGTTGCAAAAGTTAAGACTGAGGAAAGAAAAGAAAATTGGTAAAATGTCCAGAGTGTGACGCCGAAGTAAAGATTCCAGAAGATTCAATGGAAGGAGAGATAGTGACTTGTGCAGACTGTGGTGCAAGTTACGAACTGGTTAAACGTGAGGAAGGGTTTGACATCAAACCGGCCCAAGTTGTCGGTGAGGACTGGGGCCAGTGAATAAAGAGAAAATTAATACTACGCCTACACCTTCTCTCACAATTCTTTACGACAATATTAGATGGGAAGAAAAGGCTCTATTCGAAGCAGCTAAGAAAATGGGTACAAATGTCACAATGTTAGATTGTAAAGCTTTATCTCTAAAACTGGAAGGCAAAACGGATGATGATGGCTTATTATCGAACAGTACTGTTATCCAGCGCTGTGTTAGCTATTTCAGGAGTGTCCATTCCACATCAATGCTGGAAGGCCTAGGGTACAGAGTCATAAATTCATTTGAAACATCAAATATTTGTGGCAACAAGCTGTTTGCACACGTCACTTTGAGGAAGAATGGTATCAAAACACCCAAGACCATTACAGCTTTCTCAGCTGAGTCTGCTTTCTCAGCAATAGAGGAACTAGGATATCCTGTAGTCATAAAACCCACTGTCGGAAGTTGGGGAAGATTGATAGGATTATTGCGCGACAGGGACGCGGCAGAAGCCGTTATTGAAAGTAGAGAGTATATGTTTCCATTGTACCGAATTTATTTTTTCGAAGAGTTTGTAAAACGCCCACCTAGGGATATCCGGGCAATAGTGATTGGCAATCACGTCGCAGCGGCTATCTATCGATATTCTGGGCACGAAGAATGGAAAACAAATATGGCTCTTGGGGGCAAGGCTGAACCATGCAAGGTAACCAATGAATTGGAAGATCTGTGCCTAAAGGCCTCAGATGCGGTTCAAGGAGAAATTGTTGGAGTTGATCTGATGGAGAGCGACGAGATTGGATTGCTGGTACATGAAGTTAATAGCACCACAGAATTTAAGAACACAGTACGGGTTACTGGAGTTGATATACCCACGCTTGCTGTTGAATACTCAACAGGGGCAAGAAATAGATAGAATTGGTGTCATACGGTTATGCAGTAGAATTTCTTAAGGGTTCACTTGAAAAGTATACACCATCTAGGTCTGAGTCGTCACTTGCAATTTCCCTTAAAGAAAAATGCATCGATGAATTAGGATTTGAGGAGGCTTATATAGACAGTGTCGGCAATATGATCGCAACAAAAGGCAATGGAGAGCCGAAGATCCTTCTCTGTGGACACATGGATACCGTTCCTGGAAGTATTCCAGTTAGAATCGAGGATGGATATATCTATGGTAGAGGAGCATCTGACGCAAAGGCTCCACTGATCTCAATGTTGCTAGCGGCTTCAGAATTTCCTAAACAGCGTGGAACAATTATATTTGCTGCAGTTGTCGATGAAGAAGGAAATGCAACGGGCATAAAGCACCTAGTATCAAAAAACCTGGATGTAAATTATGCAATATTCGGTGAGCCTAGTGGTATTGACAAGATCACCATCGCATACAAAGGAAGATTAGCAATAAGAATGGTGTGCGACGTAAAAAATAGCGCTCATGCTAGCGCACCTTGGCTGGCAAGGAACTCTATCGAGGAGATGTCTGCATTGTGGAATGAATTAAGGGCCGAGTTATGTGGAAGGGAGTCTTCCTCAGGTGGATCCGATTCAATAACCTGTGCTATCACAGAAATAGAAGGCGGAACTAGTCATAATGTCACTCCGCAGCGATGCAGAGCAACAATAGATATCAGAATACCTACGAAAACTACTTGTGATGAAATTCTGGCTAGAGTAGATTCTGTGGTACACAAAGTATCCAAATCTAACGGAAGTGTTATAAAATACAGGACTGAAGATCGGACTGAGCCTTTTGAGGCTGAATTTAGATCGGTGCTAGTCCGGGCACTCTCCTTGTCAATCATGGACATATGCAAGGTAAGACCTTTACTAATTCGCAAGACCGGTACTGGAGATATGAACATTCTAGGAAATGCCATTAAAATGCCTGCTGTTACGTACGGCCCGGGCGACCCTCATTCATCCCACACTACTAATGAAAGAATTAGAATTCAAGAATACATTTCAAGCATCGAAATTTATACTAGGGCGTTATTCCACATCTCAAGGATACATCACTTAAAGAAAGATTTGCGTCAGGGAATAAAATAATTCGTAGTGAAAGGATAGACTATAATGTTATGGTTAATCGGACTCGGAATAGAAGGTCTTGGTGGGATGAGTACGAAGGGCCGTGAAATCTTAAGAAGATGCAACATCATCCACATAGAGAGATTCACAGGATATTTGTCAGATACAGATCTAAATGAAATAAAACTCTACTGTAAGCGTGAAGAAAATGTGGTGAACATTGTAGGAAGATTGTTTGTAGAAGATGGGCGGGAGATACTTGAACAGGCTGTAAGCAATGATGTGGCTATGGTAGTATATGGCGACGTGTTCATCGCCACTACATACATCGAGTTATTCATCCGAGCCACAAAAAGACGCATTAAGGTTGAGGTGATCCATTCCGCCTCCGGCATCACATCTCTAATTGGCGAGAGCGGGTTACAAATTTACAAGTTCGGCAGGTCCTCAACCATAATGTCCGAACCTCAGTCAGCTATCAGTGTTTACAATACCTTGCTAGATAACTTATTGTCGGGTAATCATACCCTAATATTGACTGAATATAGCGAGACAAAGGAAAACATTTCCCCTTTCTTTTTAGATCCCAAAAAAGCTATGAGAATGTTATTGGACGTCGAAAAGGATCAAAGAAGTAGAGCATTCACTGAAGAGACCTATGTACTTGTTGCATCAAGGATTGGAAAAGCAGATAGAAAGATCATTTCAGGTCAAATTCGATCGCTTCTGGAAATAAATTATGGAACTGGCCCTCATTCCATAATAGTGCCTGGGCGGCTTCACTTCGTAGAAAAGGAAGCGATTACCTATATAACTTCAGTGTTAAATGAGCCAAATGATAACTCTACGCATGTAACCAGGATCTCGACTAGAATGGTAGAAAAGTACGTTCCATCTGTCAGAAAGGCAGTAAATGAGCTAAGAAAACGACTACCCACAGGTTCACCGCAATACGAGGGAATTAGCGCAGTACTTGACAATGCGGAATACTATGTTCAAGATGCTGAGAAATTTCTAAATCAGGGAAAAAATGAATTGGCAGTGTTAAGCGTAGGTTATGCTGAGGGTCTACTTGATGCGATTTCCTTCCAGAGGGGATTGGATCCGTGGTAGCATAAGGTGACTCATAAGCTAGGCTTGTCCAAAAAGGAAAAGTTTCAGGAGGTTTTGTAAAAAAGTATGGCCATTGCAGCTTGAAATGGTTTTAGTAGTAGCACGACTTACATATCTCCTAATCCGATGAATGGACCTCCAATGCGTAGCTCTGCCACCAAATCAGACCAAATCCCCGATGAATTGGAGCGCTTCGTTAGGCGCGATACCTACGCTCTTCTAATTAAAGGAAAGGCGGGTACGGGCAAAACGACTCTTTCATTGACTATCCTCAAAACCTTAGGTCAAGCAAGCAATTTTTTCTATATTTCCACAAGAGTATCTCCTAGACAGCTCTTCACATACTACCCATGGTTGGAACATTTTGTTCAAACAATAAAACCTCAACCAACCTCAGACAATGAAGAACAGGTTTACAGGATGTCAATGTTTGAAGATGCACGCCTTGATGAACCTGAATCGTTGTTTGAGCGCATAACCAACGAGTTAATGGATGTCAGGGCACCAACTATAATTATCGATAGTTGGGATGCTATAGCTTCATTTATGGATAAGGAGGCTAGGCTAAATAATGAACGGGTCCTCCAAACATGGCGTGAAAGAGCAGGCGCTAAACTAATCTTCATAAGTGAGGATCTGTCGCATAGTACGCTTGACTTTTTAGTTGATGGTATCGTCGAATTGGATCAAACTATCTACGATTCATGCAGATTGCGACAGATAAAGATGATTAAACTAAGAGGAGTGAAGATATTAAACCAGGTGTATTATTTTTCACTTAATAATAGTATCTTTGCCAGCTTTCAAAATTACACGCCTTCTGAATACGTTCTTAATCGGTTTGTTCAACAAGATGACTTACCTAAGCGAAAGGATATTTCTTTGAAGCCTTACTCTATTAGAGGAGTTGGACGAATACGAACTGGATATCCCGAATTGGATGATGTGTTGAAGGGCGGACTACCCAGAAAGGGGATTGTGACCCTCAGATTTGATCCCACTATCCATATAATTGCGATAACAGCTTTCCTTGCAAAAATAATATCTAACTTTATAAAAAGAAATAATCCAGTCCTTCTCGAACCAATTAGCCAAACCACTCCGCAGACGATCATGACGATTCTAAGATCCTATTTGGGATACTTCCCCAACAACAGTATTTTCAGTGGATTATGGTCTGACATGAAAGACTCAGGTATCAAGCAGCAGATAGATCCTACTCAGTACTCCCATCTAAAGAACTCTCAAATTAGCATACTTGAGAAGAGTATAGAAATAGCTCGAAAGAAATATCCAGAATCCCTGATGTTAAGTATCTTCAATTGGGAACATTTGAAATCACTTGAAGACGAACTCAGGCAAAGTCAGACATGCCTTCTTTCGTTCCTGAATGAGAAAACAGATCTTTCGATTTTTGTGAGGACTACGGGAGAAGCGGTCTATCCCTCTGTTGAATCTCATGCAAATCTGAAACTCGAGATCAACCTGATTAACGGTTCCTTGTTCTTAAGGCCTATTTCACCGGTAGGACCTTTCTTCGGACTGACTCCGTACAAGATAGATGGGATTCCACGAATAGGTCTTCGGGCTTTGGTGTAGAAGTCATTTCGAACGGCACCTGCTTTCCGAATTAGTGTAATGGGCTGGTAACATTCATTCCGAGCGGCTCTTCTCACGGTACATTAAGTAACTTAGAATCATACCGAAAAATCTCCCATTGGACATCTTTTTCAATGCAATAGTTAGTTATGCTTAATTGCCTGACATGGAACTTGAACGGAATTGATGGCGATAACCAGCCCACGGATGGGAATGGGCTTAAAATTTGACGGTTAAATTTTACCTTCAATTCGCGAGCTAGTGCTCGAGTTTAGTTGTCACAAAATATGATGCAACTAAAGGAAACGGTGACTCTGTAACATTCCCAAGAATATCAGCAATATATTTATTGGTCAGTTGGCCAGACGGTTCAATACGCAATTGGTGATAGGTCTAGAAGAACTAGATGAGGATCTTCCTCTATCTGATTTCTATACCGTACTAGATGCCAGCACCAGGGTTCTGAAAAATCAAAAGGAAAGTGGACAAATTTCTGGAGGCAAAGTACGCGGATCGTTGGTCCAATTAGAGATACCTGAAAGGTTAGTAGTGATTGGTGACATTCATGGCGACTACAGTGCACTAAACTCTATCCTATCCAAGATAAAATACGAACAATATTTATCAGAGGATCATAATAAACTCGTTTTCTTAGGCGATTATATTGATAGAGGTCGAATGTCTCCAGAAGTCCTATATGCGATATGCTTTCTTAAGGCCAGATATCCTCAGTCAGTGGTCTTGATGCGTGGAAATCATGAAGCCCCAGAAGAGTTCCCATTTCCTTCTCATGATTTTCCGTATAGAATCATAGATTTATTTGGGCGAGATCAACTGACGAATTTATATTTTCGAAAGATTTTACCGTTTTTTCATTATCTTTACCTATCTGTAGTGATCAAGAACTGTTTTGTTATTGTACATGGTGGTTTACCTGCCCAACTTCCGCATGACGGACCAGAAGCACTAAAGACATTGTCTAACGCCCAAGCCGACTACACGACGGGCGGAGCAATGGAACAAATACTCTGGAATGATCCACGAGATTCAATCACGGATAACGGGGATTCTGAACGATCGAGAAGAGGAATTGGTAAGCATTTCGGTCAATCAGTAAGCAATACATGGCTAAAAATACTTGATGCCAAAGTGATCTTGAGGGGCCATGAACCTTGTGAAGGATATAAAATCGATCATCAAGGGCTAGTCTTTACAATTTTCACCTGCAAAGAGTCATATCCGATGGCGAAGGCAGCCTATTTGGACATTGAATCTGACAGAATGATTTATTTAAAAAGCGGTTACGATCTCCGGCAATACATGAAAGATGCATGAGTTTATTATCTAAATACGAAGTGTTCCTTTTATTTCCTTACAGCGCTTCCTCAGAGACACAGTTGATATATCTGCGACTTGGCATATTTCAACCTGACGGAGAAATTCATTGCAATTCTGTGAAGCAAGATAAATAACTGCTCCTGCGAGTGCTCTAGGATTCTTACCTATCGATATCCGATTCTCTTGAACGTCTGAATAGATCCGCAAGGCCTCTCTCTTTGTCCTTTCGGAGAGACTAAGTCTATTTGCGATAAGGGTGACGTAATCAGGACCATGTAAAACTGGCACTTGCAGTGACAACTCCTTTAATATGAGTTTGTAATGCGTCATGACGTCCTTTGTAGGAAGATTGCAAACTGTTGCAATATCCGATATAGTTTTAGGTGTAGCTGTTTCTCGACATGCCGCGTACAGCGCCGCCCCTACGAGCCCAAGTGTGGATCTTCCCTTTGCAAGCTTTTTTACAGCGGCTTTTCTATATATGTATGCTGCACTTTCGATAACTGCTTGGCTTAGGTAGAGTTTATCACCAAAATTATTCAAGAACTTTAGGGCTTTTTCAAGGTTTCTAGAAATAGAGTCGTTTAGCTGAGATCTATTATTCCATGTCCTTAGCCTTTGCATTTTCACCTTTTGCGAGGGCTCTAGTGCTTTACCTCGCGCATCCGTATCACCAATCCCAATCAAGGTGGATAAGCCTTTATGATGCACTGCAAGAGATTCAGGCATGCCCGTCCTTGACCTGTCGCTATAGCCCGTTCTTGATGGAAAACTTCCCGCATGCTCGGAACTCAATAGCTCATCAGCAACGACACATCCACATGAGCTACAAACAAACTCGTTTGATATCATATCAAAGATGACTGTGTAACTTTGGCATTGAATGCAAAAGGCCGCATCCGTATTGCCATTTAGCTTACTTTCAGGCGGCACCAAGTGTTACAGGCTCCACCCGAAAAAAAGCTCCAACGCTTTTTATCCATACTTTTTCTAGAAATCAGAAATCTCTAGTCGACCAGATATTCTACTATTATTCTCTCGTCAGATGCTTGTAGGACTTAGAAATTCGAACTAATTCTCTAGTCATACCCATTCTATAAAACTTGATCAACTTAATTCTAGAAAAGATGTACTCTTATTGCTTATGGATTTAGATGAGATACAGACTTGCAAGAGACGCTCTTAGCTGGATTGTTAACCTTTCTATGGTTAGTGAATATCCCAATTGCCGTCCTTGCTGTCTGGAGATTTATCTCAAATAGAAATGTGTTTATAACCTCTGATCTTAGGAGGATAAGAAATGATCCGAAGATTATATTTCAGATTACTACAAGATCTGCGACTAGAACGCCGGTTGTCAAGAGAGGAATACGATCAATAATTGAATCATGTAGGAAGGTAGAATATGATAAATTTAAGATATCAGTCATAACTGATGACCTCGCAGATAATTTAGAACTTGATGAATTCGGTTGTGAGGTGGTGGTCATTCCGAAATCGTATAGAACAGCTGCTATTAAGAAGGGGAGAGCGCTGCAATATGCGATCCACTATAGAAAAAGCGGAAATGAAAACAATAAGCAAATCTGGATTTACCACATGGATGATGAAAGCTTTGTAACATCTCAAACAATTTTATCCCTTTTGAAGTTCATACGAGATGGAAAGGGAATAGCCTCTGAGGGACCTATCTTTTATCCTCTCAAATTTGAAAACGCCAATGTACTAACTGCATTGGCTGAATCAATTCGTCCCTTTACATGTTATGATTGTGTATCTCAAATGACAAACAAAGTTGTTATCAAAACTCCACCATTACATATGCATGGTAGTAACCTCCTCGTACGATCGGATGTGGAGGACAGCATCGGGTGGAATTTTGGTCCCACCCTAGCCGAAGATCAGTTGTTTGGTTATCTGGTATATGAGAAATACGGTTCAAATTCTATGGGTTGGCATGGTGGGGTATTACTTGAACAACCTCCCCTTAATATTAAGGATCATTTTATGCAGCGTAGAAGATGGGTTCTAGGGAGTCTTCAAAATGCTGATAAATTTTCGGTTATTCACAGAGTGAAGCTATCATATAAGCTCATGACTTATTTCTTAGGTTTTGCTGCTGGGCTCCTATCCACAATTGTCTCTATCTATGTAAATCTGCCGATCATATTATCATTTCTTGCCTCCGCTGGTACCAATAATGGCAGTGGCGTAGCCAGTAACAATATCATAAATTCACTTATGGATAATTTTAACCTGGCAATTCAACAGTTCTATTCCAATTCTGCATTACATCACTGGACTACCTCAGGGCCAATAGAATTCATTACAGGCTTGCTCCTCTTATTCTCATCACTTATTTGGTTGTTCTCTTACCAATTTGGATTATCCCAGAATCTTCGATTTAGCCAGATTTCGCTTTCGAAAAAAATTCTCTTTCATTTTCAAACTTTATTTTTATGCCCAATTATAGGTCTTGTAGAGACATTTCCAGCTTTTTATTCTATTTTAGAATATACATTTAGAAAGAATCGAAATGAAGGACCACCGGTTTACGACTTCTATGTTATCAAGAAATAAGTTCTGTATAGAGCAGCCTCTAAATGACAAGGACATAAATTGCTAGTATTTATCTACAAGGATATATTTTCGGGTGTGTTTGAATCAACTTATAAAATTCAGTTAGGTAAATAGATCCTCTAGGCTAAATACTTAGTCCACTTCTGCTCAACAGTCAAGGTTGATTGTAAGAGAAAAAATTTGCAAGTTATGATTGATCTACAACAAATCGACTGCCGCCTCAAGTATTGGAGGGGGTGGGATTCGAACCC
>OCZV010000300.1_pt1 | contig 17934 bp, 16 predicted proteins | sample 1539051 | NCBI WGS metagenome assembly OCZV01 (sample SAMEA3113581, study PRJEB22503) | soil metagenome
GCCGTTCCTCCCGGTAGCGGGCCACGATGAAGAGCGAGTAGTCGACCCCGACGGCGAGCCCGATCATCGTGATCATGTTCTGCACGAAGAACGAGAAGTCGACGACGAGGCCCGCTAGGGCCGTGGCTCCCATCGCGATCGCGATCGAGAAGGCCGCGAGGACGAGTGGGATGAGGCCCGCGACCACGGCGCCGAGGACGACCAGCAGCACGATCAACGCCACGATCGAACCGATGCCCTCGCCCTTCACGATGTCCTCCTCGATGATCTCGGTGAACTGATTGAAGAGCGTCGCGGGACCGGCGACGTGGGTCTCGAACCCCTCCGGTCGTTCGACCGAGGTCACGGCTTCGTCGAGCAGTTCGGCGTCATCACTCAGCTCGTCCTCATCGGTCTCGGTCATGAGCACCGGAAGCAGCACGGCGCGACCGCTCTCGGAAACGGGACCGTCCTCGGTCAGGAAGCTGCCCACGCTCTTCACCACGTCGGGACCGAGCGCCTCCACTTCTTCCTGAAGGGCGCCGATGTACTCCGTGTAGACGGGATCCTCGAAGGTCGCCGTTTCCGAGATCACGAGGACCAGCTCGGAGTCGGGCTCCTCACCCCGGAGACGGTCTTCGACGAGCCGGGCGGCCTCCTTCGCTTCGGGCTCGTTCGTGAAATCGATCGCGTTCGTCAGTGCGTCGCCGAACAGCCCGCTCGCGACGAGACCGATCGCCCCTCCCAGCAGCACGACCCAGGCAGAGACGGTACGCCACGGGTGACGACTGCTGGCTCGCGCGAACGCTTCCGGGTTGATCCTCATCTCGGGCTCCCTTCGTGTGTATGCCCTTGCACTCGCCGGAGGCTGTGGTCTCGCCCGGGCGTCACGCGATCACGCCGCCACGGACGCACGCTCCCGGTCTCGCGCCGCTACGAGCGGCGCCGCGATCGCCCGCAGCACGCCCGGCAACGCTCGGATCTCCTCGACGATCCGGTCGAGCTCGAAGCTCTCCTTTGCCGTGAGGACCAGCGCGTCGTACGGACCGCTGACGTCGAGCGCCTCCGCGACCCCCTCGACGGCTCCCAGCCTGCTCGAGATCGGGAGGATCGTGGGCTCGGCCTGAACCAGCACGTATGCCTCGGTCACGTCCACTCCTTTCGTCGGTGGCGTCACGCTACCGCGTTCTGGGGAAATGTGACAACCGCTGCCATTTCGCATCGTCTGTCAACTGCTATCCTGTGCCCATGAACCCCGATGCGGGCCTGCGCGAGCGGAAGAAGGCGAAGACCAGGGCGGAGCTGACCGAGGCGGCGCTCCGGCAGTTCACGGAGCGCGGCTTCGACGAGACGACCGTCGAGGACATCGTCGGCGCATGCGACGTCTCCCCTCGCACGTTCTTCCGGTACTTCGACTCGAAGGAAGACGTGGTGATCGGGTTCTTCGACGACCTCGGCGCCGAGCTCGTGGAGCTGCTCGCCGGGCGTCCGCCCGACGAGGCGCCGTTCGCGGCTGCCCGCGCGGCGTTCGAGTCCTTCGCCGACATCTACCAGGAACGCCGGAACCGCGTGTGCGCGGTGAGTCAGCTCGCGTACGAGACGCCGCCCATCCGAGCCCGTCTCCTCGACAAGCACGCGCGCTGGGAGAACGGGCTGGCGCGCGAGCTTGCTCGCCGCATGCAGACCGATCCGGAGACCGACCCCCGGCCCCGTCTGATCGCCGCCGTCTCGCTCGCGGCGTTCTCGACGGCGGTGAGGGGCTGGGTCGCCGACGGCGGCCGCGGGGAGCTCTCGCCGCTCGTCTCGGCGAACCTCCGCGCGGTCGAGAACGGGCTCGATCGCACCAGCGTTCCGTCCGCCTGACTTGTCAGTCGGCGTAGGTCCTCTCGAGTAGCCCCAAGCGAGGGGTTATCGACACACGAGACCGTAGGTCACCTCGACCAGGATGAGCGCGCGCGATGGCTTTCGTCCCTTTCGTCCGGTTCGGGCCGGGGGCACGACCTGAATGCCCAGGTCAAAGACCCTTTTCGGGGTCCGATGAAGGACGTTGCGGTTGCCCGTGGCCCCGCATTGGTCCCGCGCGGGACACGGACTCGTCCGCGATCGCAAGCCATGTAACAAGCCCTTCGTTGATTGGATCAATGGCGCCGATCCCTCCCCCACGTCGCACATCCTCACCTTGGCCGAGGTCAACCAAGAGCACACCGTGTACCTGGTAGAGGTTGAAGATGAAGACGAGCTTCGCAGGTGGCTTGCCCGTCATCACGAGGAGCTCTTCGAAAAAGAGCTGAAAGGGTGGTACACGGACCCGGCGCTGTGGCCGCACGACCGGTCGCTCAAGATGTTGGAAGAGTGGTGTTCCTTCGAGCTCCACACCGTCGTGGTGGACACCGGTGAGTCTCCGCTCGAAGACGATGAGTTCGAAGATTGAGCCCATGCTGGCAACACGCAACCCTGTGGATCAGAGTTTTCGATCCCAACAGGCCGGCAGCGCGAGTGAGGCCGCCCGGGCCGACTTACGATGGCGCGTCGTCGGCCGCAGGGAGGATCCGATGCCAGCACACGCAGTCACGATGTTGGGGACTGGGCTCATCGGCGACTTCTACACGAAGACGCTTCGGAGCGGCCGTGGCCGGGACGAGGTCCGGGTCGTCTACTCGCGCACCGAGGAGCGCGGCGCGGCGTTCTCGGAGCGCTGGGGCATCCCCGAACACACGACCGACCTGAGACGAGCGGTCGAGCACCCGGACACCGACGTCGTCGTCGTCGGGCTGCCGAACCACCTCCACGAGGAGGCAGTGTCCCTCGTCGCCGAGGCGGGCAAGGCGGTGTTCTGCACGAAGCCGCTGGCCCGGACCGGCGAGGAGGCCGGCCGGATCCTCCAGGCGGTGGAGCGCGCGGGGGTGTTCGCCGGCTACCTCGAGGACCTGTGCTACACGCCGAAGACGTTGACCTCGCTCGCGGCCGTGCGCGCCGGTGCGATCGGCGACGTGACGTGGGTTCGATCCCGCGAGACGCACCCGGGACCGCACTCCGCGTGGTTCTGGGACGGCCGGCTGACCGGCGGCGGCGCCATCGTCGATCTTGGCTGCCACTGCGTCGAGATCATCCGGAACTTCGTGGGGAAGGGGAACCGGCCCGTCGAGGTCATGTGCTGGACCGACACGTTCGTCCACCCCATCGAGGACGAGGACAACGCGATCGCCCTGATCCGCTTCGAATCCGGTGCGATCGGGCAGTTCGAGGTGAGCTGGACGTTCCGGGGCGGGATGGACCTGCGCGACGAGGTGGCGGGGACCTACGGCACGATCTGGCTGAACCACTTCCTGCGCACCGGCCTCGAGATGTTCACGGCCGGAGGGAGCGGCGGCTACGTCGCCGAGAAGGCCGAGTCCGAGAAGGGGTGGCTGTTCCCCGTGGGCGACGAGATCGGCGAGCTCGGGTACACGGACATGTTCGCCGACATGTTCGACGCGCTGGACTCGGGGCGCGAGCCGCAGGAGACGTTCTACGACGGGTACGTCGTCAACGCGATCATGGACGCCTGTTACCGCTCGGCCGAGTCGAAGGGATGGGAGCCGGTCCAGATCGAGTGGCGGGGCGGGTCCACGCCGCGGATCGCCCTGGAGGCCGAGACGTTCGACGGGCACGTCGTGATCAAGTCGGAGATCCTGCCGGACGGCCGCAGGAGGCTGATCCTGAAGCACAAGGACTCCGGCGACTTCGTCGACCGTATCGTAGCCGGCGCCTGACGCGTCGCCGGGTCAGCGGCGGAATGTCAGCACGCGGGACGGGTTCTCGACGAAGAGGCGACGCCGGGCGGCCTCGTCCACGCCGAGCGACGCCAGCACGCCGACGAACCCGGCCGCTAGCCACGCGAGGCCGGGCGCCCCGCCCAGGGTGCGCCACAACGTCCGGCGGGCGCCGTCCGTGCCGAGCACGATCCGGTCGCCGAACCCGGCCGCGACCATCTCGGCGACCAGCCACGCCGTCCCCTTCGGCTCGCCGGCCGGCTGTCGGAGGGCCTGGTCGTATTCGAGCGTCGCGCCCGTCGAGAGCAGCTCGCGATGGTACGCGGGGTCGGGGCGTTTGTCGGTGTGCGACAGGGCCACGCGGTCGAGAGGGACGCCGAGGTCGCGGAACAGCTCCAGCTGCTCGACGGCGCCGAGCCCGTCCTCGCAGTGTGTGAGGATCGGCACGCCCGTCGTCCGGTGCACCGCGGCGGCGGCCTCGAACACCCGCCGCTCGGCGTCCGAGAGCCGCTCCCCGATCGTCGCCACCTTCACGATGCCGGCCCGGTGTTCGGTCCGGCGGACGACCGGACCGCCGTAGTCGTACCGGTCGATGCCGTCCTCGATGTCTGCGCGAAAGAGCTCGGCCAGCACGTCCGCCGGCTCCTCCACGACCCACGCCCGGCCCGGGTAATACCGGGCGGTGTGGAGGCCCGTCGCCGCGAGGACGTGCACGCCCGTGCCCCGACTGATCTGGGCCAGGCGGACGACGTCCCGGCCGGCAGCGCACGGCATCGCGTCGACCATCGCGCTCACGCCGACGGCCGCACACTCCCCGACCTCGGCCACCGCCGCCTCGACCGACGACAGGTGGATGTGCGCGAACCGGTCCTCGATCAACGGCGAGTCGACGATCAGGTGTTCGTGCGCGTACGTGACGCCGAGCGCGTCCGGCTCGACGTCGCCGAGCACCGTCCGGACGAACCCGCGTCCTGCGGGCGCGGTCACTTCACGTACGGCCGCAGCACGTCGCGCGCCAGCAGGAAGCCGCGCTTGATCAGCTCGTCGGTGGCTTCGAAGTCCCGGTCCTCGTGCTCGATCGAGATCCCGCCGTCGTACTCCACCCTGTACAGGGCGGAGAACACCCGTCCCCAGTCCACGTCGCCGAGGCCGGGCAGGCGCGGGATCTGCCACCCGATCCCGACCGAGAGCGTGCCGTGCTCATATAGGCCTCGGCGGTCGATCATCACGTCCTTGGCCTGGAAGAAATAGAACCGCTCGCCGAACTCGTAGATCGCCTGCTCGATGTCGATCATCAGCCACACGAGGTGTGACGGGTCGAAGCACAGGCCGATCGCGTCCCCGAACTCCTCGAAGATCGAGCGCCAGATCGACGGCGAATACGCGAGGTTGTGTCCCGAGGGCCACTCGTCCTTCGAGAAAAGCATCGGGCAGTTCTCGAGCGCGATCTTCACCCCCGAGTCGCGGGCGTGGCTCATGATCTCCGGCCAGATCCTCTTCGCGTCCTCCCAGTTGTCGGCCTGGGTCTTCGACGCGTCGGCTCCCATGAACGTGGTCACGACCGGCACACTCATTAGCGAGGCCGCGGTGACCACCTTCTTCAGGTGGTCGATCACCTGTCGCCGGTGCTCGGGGTCGGGGTGGAGCGGGTTCGGGTAGTACCCGAGCGCCGGGATCTCGATGCCCCGGCTCGCCATGTCGTCGACGATCTCCGTCGCCCGGGCGTCGGTCAGGCGGTCGACGTCGATGTGCGACGTCCCCGCGTAGCGGCGCGTGTCGCCGCCCGCCCGCGGCCAGCAACACACCTCGAGGAAGTCGAACCCGACCCCGGCCGCCCAGTCGGCCACGTCCTCGAGCGGCGTCTCGGGGAACGGTGCGGTGATGAATCCGAGCTTCACGTCCTCGCCTCCTTTTCTCCCCTCGGGAACGACCGCAGCCGCTACCGGCTCGCTGCTCGAGCCCCCGCCCCCCCAGTCGATCGCTCCACCTCCACCCAGCGCCGCGCGTCGGAGCTGAGCCGGACGGCATCGAGCACGCACACCGCGTCGTGCCCGTCGGCGAACGTCGGGTACGTGGGCTCCGGCGAGGGGCCGCCGGCCTCCACGTCCGCGTAGACGTTCGCGAACAACGCCCGGAACGTGTCCGGGTAGCCCTCGACGTGTCCACCGGGATATCCGATTACCCCGCGGACGTCCGGATCGACGAGCGACGGGTCGCGCTGCAGGATCTCGTTCGATCGCCCCCGGTGACCGACCCACAACTGTTCGGGGTCCTCCGAGAACCACGCGACCGAGGAGTCCGACCCGTCGACCTCGAGCGTCAGCGAGTTCTTCCGGCCCGGCGAGACCTGCGACACCGTCAAGACGCCGCGTGCACCGTCCTCGAAACGCAGCAAGATCCCCGCGGCGTCGTCCGAGGCCATCCGCTCCTCGATCAGGTCCTCGTCGCCCGTGGTCGTCGCGAACGTCTCCACCGGTCCGGCCGGGTGACGGCGGACCGGCACGAGCGTATGGAGATCCGCCATCACCTCGACCACGCGGCGCCCCGTGACGAACCGGGCCAGATCCAGCCAGTGCGAGCCGATGTCGGCCACGGCCCGCAACGATCCGGCCTTGTCCGGTTCGAGCCGCCAGTTCCAGTCGGTGGCCAGCAGCAGCCAGTCCTGCAGGTACGAGCCCGTGATCAGGCGCGGCTCACCGATGGCGCCCGCCTCGACCATCGCCCGCATCTGATGGCACAAGGGATAGAAGCGGATGTTGTAGCAGACGGCGTGCACGAGCCCGGACGCCTCGGCCCGCCGCACCAGGTCCGACGTCTCCTCGGTCGTGAGGGCCAGCGGCTTCTCGCACACGACGTGTTTGCCGGCGGCCAGGACCGCGCGAGCCTGGTCCACGTGCGCGTGGTTCGGGCTCGCGACGTGCACCACGTGCACGGCCGGGTCGGCGAGGAGCTCGTCGAGGCTCGCGTACACGCGAGGCAGGTTCGTCGCCCGCGCCTTGGCCTCGGCCCGCTCCGGTGTCGAGCCGACGACGCCGACGACGTTCACGCCCAGGCGCCGGAGCGCCTCGACGTGCGCCACCCCGATGAACCCGACGCCAAGGACGCCGGCGTTGATGTCGCTGAGGCTCACGCGTCCCTCCTCATTCGGCCCTCGTCACCGCGGCGTACAGCCACGCCAGTGCCAGCACGATCAGCCCGTACACGACCTGCTTCACGGCCTGGCCCGCGTCGAGGAACGTCAACATCGAGTTCAGCACGCTGAGGATCAGCGCGCCGAAGATCGTCCCCGAGTACGTGCCCACGCCCCCGAAGATCGACGTGCCGCCGATCACGGCCGCTGCCACCGACGGCAGCAGGAAGTTCTGCGCCAGGCGGAGATCGACGGCGCCCGATTGCCCGGCCAGCAGGATCCCGCCCAGCGCCGCGAAGAACCCGCTGATCGTGTACGCGGCCAAGAGCACCTGCCAGATGCGGACCCCGGCCAGCCGGACGGCCTCGGGGTTGTCGCCCACGCCGTACAACATGCGGCCCAGGCCGGTGCGTCGCAGGCCGCCGATCATGACGATCGCGACCGCCCCCCAGATCAACACGTTCCACGGGATCCGGTGGTCGAAGAACGAGCCGGCGCCGATCGTGCGGATGAACGGCGCCACCGACGTCGAACCCTGCAGGAACGTCTGGGCCCACTGCGTGAACAGCCCGAGGATGATCCCCGACAAGGCGAGGGTCATGATCAGCGGATTGACCCGGAACACGCCGACGCCGACGCCGTTGGTCGCCCCGGCGACGCACCCGACCACGAGTCCGAGCACGATCGCGATCCCTGCGCCGTTCGGGGACTGGTTCCCGGCGACGTAGGCGGCGGCCGTTCCGATCATCGCCACCGACAGGTCGATGCCGCGGGTCAACATCAGCAGGGTCTGGCCGGCCGCCATGATCCCGAGCGGCGCGGCCAGCAGCAGCGTGTTCCGGAGCCCGCGAAGGCTCAGGTACCCGGGCTCGATCGCGCCGGTTGCCAACACCAGCGCGACGAGCACAGCCCCGAGCACCATCAGCGGGCGTTCGGACATGACCCGCATCCACGCGCGGCGTGCGGGCGGCTCGCCCCCGATCAGAGTGTCGCGCGCGGGCCCGACGTCGAGGCTCACTCGGTTCGCCTCCTGCGCACCTCGAGCAGGCCGGCGGTCATCATCACCGCGACGATCAACACCCCACGGATCACCTGCGCGGTGTTGGGGTCGATCGACATCGCCGTGAGGATCGGGTTGAGGATGAACAGGATCACCCCTGCGGCGACGGCGCCGATCACCGAACCCACGCCGCCGGTCAACGCGATGCCGCCGAGCACGACCGCCGCCACGCTGTTCAGCGTCCCGTTCGCCGCGTTCGTGAACCGCGGATCGCCGTTCGCGGTGATGGCGGTGATCGCCAGGCCGGCCAGCGCGGCGAAGGCGCCACCGATCGCATAGGCCGTGATGCGCGCGCGTGCCGTGTTCACGCCCGAGAGGTAGGCGGCGTTCACGTCGCTCCCCACCGCGTAGAGCGCCAGCCCGCGCGGCGATCGCCGCAGCCAGACCGACACCGCGGCGAGCGGGATCACGAGGGCGGCGAGCGACGGCCAGTAGTTCGTGCCGACGCCGCCGGCCGAACCGGTGAACATCGCGCGGAAGCCGCCGCTGGCCCCGCCGCCGGGCGAGGGCAGGATCATCAGCGCGACGCCGGAGAAGACGAACAGGGTGGCCAAGGTGACGATGATGTCCGGCACGCGCGACCGCACGATGATCCAGCCGACGAATCCGTTCAGCAACGCCGCGCCGGCGAGGACGGCCGCGGAGATCACCATGCTCATGCCGAATCCCTGGCCGTCCATCAACCGGGCCGAGATGGAGTTCGCCAGCACCATCATGGCGCCGGCGCCGAGATCGATGCCGCCGACGATCACCACGACCCCTTGGGAGATCGCCAGGTACACCGTCTGGAGGCTGTTCTTGGCGATCGACGCGATCGTGAAGCTGCCGAACGCCGGGATCAACGTCGCGTACCACGCCAGCAACACAGCGAGCAGCACCCAGACGCCGATCGTCCAGCCGTGCATACGCAGCCAGCGACGGCGGGCCTCGGCGACGGACCGCGTCATGTCGCCGGTCGTGGCGCTCACGACCCCACCCCTTGCAGGCCGTGTGCGGCGCCCAGCAGCATCGCCTCGTCGGCCGACGCCGCGTCCTGCTCGTGCACGATCCGTCCGTCGTACATGACGAGGACGCGGTCGCAGATCAGTGGGATCTCGGCGAGCTCGCTCGTGTAGTAGAGGATCGCGGCGCCCTCGGCGGACAGCTCGCGGAGCAGGCCGTAGATCTGGTCCTTCGTGTGGATGTCGATGCCGCGCGTCGGGTCGAAGCACAGCAGAGCCTCGAACCCCGCGGCCAGCCACCGCCCGACCGCGAGCTTCTGCTGGTTGCCGCCCGACAGGCGGCGAGCCTGTCGCTGGGCCCGCGTGTCGATCGTCAGCCGGTCGATCACCCCGTCGACCCGCCGCTCCTCGTCCCGCAACAGCGAGAACCACCGGCCGACCCGGTTGTACAGGGCCGACGCGAGGTTCTCGCGAACCGATCGCTGCGGGAGCAACGCCTGGGCGCGGTCCGAGGGGATCAGCACGACGCCGCGCGCGATCGCGTCGTACGGCGACCGCGGGCGCACCGGTGTGCCACCCACCAGGAGCTCGCCGCCGTCGGACGGGCGATCGCCGGCCAGGACGTCGAACAAGCGATCCTGTCCCTGCCCCTCGAGCGCCACGAGGCCGAGGATCTCGCCGGCCCGGAGCCGGAGCGAGACCCCGCGCAGGTAGTCGCGCGACGTCAGGTCCCGGGCCTCGACCACGACGCGCTCCTCGGCGATGCGGGGCTCGGCGCGGGAGGCCTCCGCGGCCGTAGCGGCCACCTCGCCGAGCATCGCCTCGACGAGCCGCCCCTCGCCGCCTTCGCCCGGAACTATCGCCGCCACGTCGCGGCCGTCCCGGAGGATCGTGGCGCGGGTGCAGACCCGCAGCACCTCGGCCAGTCGGTGGGTGATGAACAAGACCGATCGCCCTCGATCCCGGCGTTCGAACATCGCGATGAACACCCGCTCCGCGAGGTCCGCGGGCAGCGCGGCGGTGATCTCGTCGAGCATGAGCAGCTGCGGGTCGTGGACGAGCGCCCGCGCCAGGTCGAGGACGCGGAGGATCGGCAGTGGCACCTCCTTGGCGATGGCGTCGAAATCGAGGCCGCCGAGTCCCATCCCCTCGAGCCCCTCGCGCACCCGAGCGGGCTCGACGCCGGTGAGCCGGAGGTTCCGTTCGATCGTGAGGTCCGGGATCAGCGCCGGGTCCTGGAACACCGTGGCGAGCCCCGACCGCAGCGCGTCCGCCGGCTTCCTCGGGTGGATCGGTTCGCCGCTCAGCTCGATCGAGCCCGCGTCCGCCCGGATGACCCCGGCGAGCACCTTGACCAGCGTGCTCTTGCCGGCGCCGTTCGCGCCGAGCAACGCGTGGATCTCCCCGGGCTCCACGGTCAGGTCGACCGATCGCAGGGCCACCACGCTGCCGTACCGTTTGGCGATGCCTCGGGCGCGAAGGAGCGCCGGTTCGTCGGTCACGGGGACTCCGTCACTCCGTCACTCCTTCTTCGGAGCTGAGGCCGAGCGCCGATCACCGGCGCTCGGCCTCCTCCGTTGGCTCACTCCTCGCCCGGGCCCTTGCAGTCCAGGACGTCCTGCGCGGTGTAGGTCGTCCACGGCTCGATCTCCATCGTCGAGACGAACCCCTGCGGCAGGTCCGGCAGGAACAGCTCCTCGAGCGCGTCGAGGTCGTCGACGTTGTCGTAGACCTCCGGCGTGAGCAGCGTGTCCCTCGGGTGGTCCTCCGCGCCGGTCAGCAGGTCGATCGCGATGGCAGTCGCCACGCCGCCCACCGGCGGCGGGTTCGTCACGATCGCGCCGACGAGCCCCCCGTCCTCGAGCTCGATCAGCTGCTCGATGAAGCCGTTGTTGTCGGCGCCGACGATCGGCACGAACGGCTCGTCCGCGTTCTGGAACTGCTCGACGACCGGGTAGTCGATCCCCGACGTCCAAATCCCGTCCACGTCTTGCGTCGTGATGATCTCGAGCGCCTGCTGCGCCCCGGTCGACGGGTCCCATCCGGTGTGGACCTCACTCACGACGTTGATGTCCGGGTAGTTGGCGATGGCCTCATCCCAGCCCTGGTCGCGTGCGGTGTCGGCCGGGTGCCCGTCGAAGCCGCGCATGTACGCGACGTTGCCGGAGCCGCCGAGCTGCTCGAACAGCCACTCGGCGCCGAGCCGCGCGTAGGCGACCTGGTCGTTCGTGACGTTGTAGGCGTCCTCCGCGCTGACGGCCTGGTCGACCGCGACCACGGTGATCCCCTGGTCCGAGGCGGTTGCGATCACGTCGTCGAGCGCCGTGGCGTCGGCGGGGTTCACGATGATGGCGTCCACGCCCTGCGAGATCAGGCCTTCGATGTCCGCGATCTGGCCGGTGGCGTCGGTGTCCCGGTTGGCCAACACGACCTCGTCGACCACGCCGCTGACGCGGGCCTGCGCCTTGATCGCGCAGATCATCTGCTCGCGCCACTGGTTGCCGACCAGCGTGTTGCTGACCCCGATGGTGAACGGACCCTCCTCGCCGCCGTCACCACCGCCGTCGCCGTCGTCGCCGCAGGCCGCGGCGATGAGGGCGATCACCGACAGGGCCGCAGCCCATCGAATGCCCCTGCGCATCCGCATCCGCATGCTCCTTTCCTCCCCTTGCCCGTCCTGTCGATCCGCCGTGCTCCCCGGCGTCCGGCCTCGCCGGCCCGAACGCTCCCCCTCCGCCGTCACCTCCTCCCGAACGCGCCGTCCGACGCCAGGGCCTCGTCCACGACCTGCGGCGAGATCAGCCACTCGCTGACCCTGATCGCGGCGCCCACGATCCCAGCCCGGTCGCCCAACACGCTCTTCTCGATCTTCAGCGCCCGCGTGGCGAGCGGCGTCGATCGCCTCGCGGATACCGGCCAGCAGGTGCTGGTGCCGTCGGCGAACACTGGTCCCACTGGCGCGACCAGCCGATCCCCGTGCCGAACCTGCTGTTCATCAAGATCGCCGGGTTCGGCAGGTTCACCGCGGCCGATAACACGCGTTCGATCAGCCAGCCGGCGTCGCGCACCAGGCGCAGCGCGTCGCGGTTCCCGGCCTTCACCAGCCGGACCACGTCCCGTCCGTTCTTGGCGCCGATGCACCGGTCGGCCGACGGCGAACTCCGGACCTCCGGCCTCGTCCCGGCCGATCTCGGCGAGCATCGAGCGGAACCGGCCGTTCACCCACTCGAGGACCTCGTGGGGACCGGCGTCGACGGCCACATGCCGCCTCGTCTCGGCGAGCGGGGTCCCGGCCAGGTCGGCCACCGCGACCCGCGAATAGGTCGCCCCCACGTCCGCGAGCAGCACGATCCCCGCGCCGCGGTTGAACTCCAAACGGTCGGCCGCCGCCCGCCCGTCGAGGGCGCCTCCCTCGCCTCGACGAGCCACCCCTGCTGGACCAGGGCATCGACCCGCTGTGAGACCGTCGAGCGCGCCCGCCCGGTGATAAGGGCGAGCTCCGCTCGGGTCTTCGCAACCACACCGACGATGAGCCGGAGCAGGTCTCCCGGAGAGCAGACGACGCCGCGCCCTTCCGACCTACTCGGCACCCGCGAACTGTATGGAGGTCGACTTCGGCCTGTCCATGGAGGAAGCTCGCGCCGCTGCGAACGAAAGCCCGCTTGGAGCGCGCGTCGCCGTGTCGCCCGGCCCGGTATGGCCGCCGCAACCTCAACCCCGGTCTCCCGACGAGCGCGAGATCGCCCGCGCGTATCGCCGGGCATGGTCGCGATATGCGGCGTCGAACAGCGCCGAGGCCCGCTCCTCGCCGACGACCGACGGGCTCGTGATGACCGGCGGCAGGGCGTTCCGGCGCGCGAGCTCGTCGGCGACCTGCACCTTGATCTCGTTCACCACCGCCGCAAACGCGATCGTCGACCCCGGGCCGACCGGCGTGTCGACACCGTCGAGCGTCACGAGGGCGTCGCCCGCCGGTGTACCGATGTCGATCACCACATCGGCGTGATCGAGCAGCCGCGTCCCGGTGGGATGCCTCGGCCGGCCGGCCATCGACTGGGTCACGGAGGTGATGGCGATCACAGGCATGGATCGCCGTCGGGCCCCCATAGCCATCTCGATCGAAACGGTCGACAGCCCGCCAGCGCTGAAGACCATCATCGCGTCGGGCGGTCCCAGCTCGAAGTTCGCCAGGATCTGCTCCGCCAGTCCCTCGACCCGCTCGATGAACATCGCCTGGCGCTGGCCGTTCGCCCCTACGACCTGCGTGTGAAAGGTCATCGAGAGCTCGGCGATCGGGTGGAACCCGGGGTACGAGCCGTACCGCGGGAACATCTCCTCCAGCGGGATCCGGGAGTGGCCGGTGCCGAACAGGTGCACGAGCCCGTCGGCGACGATCGCCTCGGTGCACAGGCCGGCGGCCGTCGCGATCGTCTCCGACTGCGTGGATTCGAATCGATCGAGGATCCGGCGCGCCTCGGCCAGCCACCGACCGAACGTTGGCGTCGACATCTCCACCCGGCCCCTCATTGTTCGACGCGTGGACAAATGTCTAGACAATCGGCATGCTAACGATGCGTCGGTCGACCCGTCAAGACGAGGTCCCATGCCCGCGAGCGAGGCCCGGTACGAACGGATCGCGAAGCACCTGCGGCGTTTGGTGGCGCGCGGTGCGCCCCGCGACCGGCTCCCGTCGGACGCCGAGCTGTGCGAGCAGTTCTCGGTCAGCCGGATGACCGCTCGGCAGGCGGTCCAGCTGCTGGTCAACGAGGGGCTCGTCGTGAGACGCCGCGGGCGGGGCACGTTCGTCGCCGGCTCCCCGGTGGCTCGGACGCTCGGCTCGCCGCTGTCGTTCTCCGAGAGTATGCGCCGGCGCGGGCTCCGAGCCTCGTCCACGATCCTGCGAGCCGAGGTCGCCTCCCCGGCACCGGAGGACGTCGAGACGCTCGGCCTGCGCGAACGGGATCGCGTCGTCGTCCTGGAGCGGTTGCGCCTTGCTGACGACGTCCCCATGGCGATCGAGCGGGCCGTCCTCGTCCCGTCGCTGATTACCGTGCTGCAGGAGGACCTGGAGCGCACGTCGCTGCACGCGGCCATGGAAAAGCTCGGCCGGATCCCGACGCGGGCGCATGCCACGGCGACGGCACGATCCGCCAGCCCCCTCGAGCGGCGACTCCTCGAGCTGTCGCCCCGCGACGTCTTGATCTGCGAGCACCGGGTGATCTGGGACCAGCACGGCGAACCCCTCGAACACACAGAGACCCGGTACGCGTCGCAGCGCTACCGGTTCGAGGCCGTGTTGCGCCGGGACGAGCAGGGGGGAGGCCTAATGGCGTCTCGTCGACTCGTGGGCCTCGACCTGGGCGGCACGAACGTGAAGACGGTCGTGCTCGAGGAGACGGAGGGCGAACCTCGCGTCGTCGCGACCTCCACCGCGCCGGCCCGGGCCGAGGGCGGCCCCGACGCCGTGGTCGACCGGCTGATCGAGCTCGGTCGCGCCGCGCTCGCCGATCACGGGCCGATCGACGCGGTGGGCGTGGGCGTGCCGGGACTGTTCGATCGCGGAACCGGAGTGATCGAGCTGTTCCCGAACCTCCTCGGACCGTGGCCCGGGCATCCGTTCCGCGACCCGGTCGCGGCCGGGCTCGGCATGCCAGTGACGCTAATCAACGACGCCCGAGCGTTCACGTTGGCCGAGGGTCGGCTCGGCGCCGGGCGCGGCTGCCGGCTGCTTGCGTGCGTGACGCTGGGGACGGGCGTCGGCGGCGGGATCTTGATCGACGGACGGGTCGAGCTCGGCGAATGGGGCCGGGCCGGCGAGATCGGCCACCAGACCGTGCTGCCCGACGGCCCGCTCTGCGGGTGCGGCAACCGCGGCTGCGTCGAGCCGCTGGCCCAGGCCGACGCGCTGGCCGAGCTCGCAGAACGGGCCACCGCCGAGGAGGTCTATCGCGGCGTTCGAGACGGGGACGAGCGCTGCATCTCGGCGGTCGAGACCGTGGCCGGCTACCTCGGCATCGCGCTGGCGAACGTCGTCACGGTGGTCGGGCCACGGCGGATCGTGATCGGCGGCGGGATCTCGGCGGCCGGCGAGCTCGTGGTGGCCCCGATCCGCGACGCGGTCCGCCGCCGCGTCACCCTGGTGCCGCCCGAGGACATCGAAGTTACTGCGGCCGAGCTCGGCCCTGCGGCCGGCGCGATCGGCGCGGCGCTCGCCGCCGGGGACGCTGCCGAGGGGTAACCCTCGCCGGCGAACGCGCTCAGGCGGCGGTTCGGGCCCGGTAGTCGTCCAGGATCGCAGCCGTCTGCGTCGCGCCGATGCGGTCGACGCCGACCGAGATCACCTCGAGCAGCGCGTCGAGCGTTCGCACGCCACCGGCGGCCTTCACGCGGACCCGCTCCGAGACGGCGCCTCGCATCAGCAGGAGGTCCTCGATCGTCGCCCCGCCCGGCGCGAAGCCGGTAGAGGTCTTCACGTAGTCAGCGCCCGCCGCCTCGACCAAGCGGCTGCCGCGGAGCTTCTCGTCGTCGCTCAGGTACGCGTTCTCGAGGATTACCTTCACGAGGGCGTGGCCGGCGGCGGCGTCGACCACCGCCCCGATGTCCTCGCGTACCCGATCGTCCTCGCCGGAGCGGAGCCACCCGATGTTGATCACCATGTCGAGCTCGGTCGCGCCGTCGACCATCGCCCGTTCGGCCTCGAAGACCTTCGTCTCGGTGCGGTGCGCGCCGTGCGGGAAGCCCACCACGGTCCCGACGGCCACCGCGGTCCCCCGCAGGGGCTCCGCGGCGAGCACGACGTCCGCGGGACGCACGCACACCGAGGCGACGTCGTACCGGGCGGCGAGCTCACACCCCTCTCGTACCTCGGCGAGGGTGAGCTCGGGGCGGAGCAGCGAGTGGTCGATCGTCTTCGCCAGGCGTTCGTACGTCACGTCGCGAACGGTGAGTGGGGTCTCCATGACCTCATCATCCTCGATGGTTCGACCACCTGTCTATACATTTCCCGGACGCTCAGCGCTCCCCCGGCTCCGCGACGCTCCAGCCGCCGTCCACCGACAGCACCTGGCCGGTGACGAACCGCGCGTCGTCCGAGAGCAGGAAGCAGGCGGCCGACGCCACCGCCTCGGGGGGCAGCATGCCGCCGGCGAGCGGCTGCTTGGCGCCGAGGTAGGCAACGATCTCGGGGTCCTCGGCCGCCCGGCGCGACATCGGGGTGGCGACGAGGCCAGGCGCGACGGCGTTCACCCGGATCCGGGCCGGGGCATACGACGCCGCCGCCGCGCGGACGAACGAGCGCGCCGCACCTTTGGCCGCCGCGTACGCGTGCGTCTCGAAGTACCTCGGCGACGGGTGCTCGGCGAGGACGCTCGTGACGATCACGATCGATCCGCCCTCGCCGACGTCGAGCATCGCGCGAACGACCGCGCGGACGGCGAGGAACATGGGTTCGGCATTCATGACGAACGTCTCGCGCCACCCTTCGAGCGGCAGGTCGTGCACCGGCCCGTCCCCGAACCGGCGTCCGCTGCCGCCCACGACGGCGAACAGGCCGTCGATCCGTCCGTAACGGTCGCGGCACCGGGCCACGGCGACCGCGGCCTCCGTCTCGTCGCGCAGGTCGGCGACGGCCCATTCGACGCCGTCCCCGACCTCGCCCGCGAGCCGCTCACAATCGGCGGCGTCGTTGGAGACGACGAACACGGCGGCGCCTTCGTCGACGAAGCGCCGGGCGCCGGCCGTCGAGATGCCGCCGGCTCCGGTCACCAGCACCACCCGGTCCGTCAGGCGGCCGGTCACACGAGTCCTCCCGCCTCGAGTATCCGACGCTGGACCTCGGCCACGTCGACGTCGGCGACCGGGACCTGGTCGCGCGCGGCGACCGCGACCGCGACCCCGGCGGCCTCCCCCGTCGCGAACGCCTGCGCCGAGTTCCGCAACGAGGCCTGGGCGTCGTGCGTGGCCGAGAGGCACCGCCCGACCACGAGCATCCGCTCCACGTCCTGGGGCAACAGGCATCGGAACGGGATCCCATACACCCCGTCGCCACCGACGGGGATCCACCTCGTGTCGGCCCCGGGCGTGTGGTCCTCGACCGGCGCGGCACAGAGCGCGATCGAGTCCTCGGGCCGGTCGCCGCCGAGGATCGCGTCGACGTCCAGCACATATCGGCCCACGATCCGCCGGGTCTCGCGGATCCCGATCTGCTGCCCGAGCGCCGAGATGTACGCGTGCTCGCACCCCGGCAGCCGGTCGCGGAAGAACCGCAGGTACTCGAACGCCTGTCGGCGGCCCTCCATCTCGGCGTCGGCGAGCGCCCGGGGGTCGGTGGCATCGACGTTCGGCACCCGGACCCAGTTGACCTGGACGACGCCGGGATGCGGCGTGGGGTGGATCGATCCGTCGTGCCTCGGTAGGCGGTAGGCGCCGGAGCGATCGGCCTCGGCGACCAGCCGCGTCCGCTCCTCGTGGGGGACGGCCAGGCACCGATCGACGTCGACGCGGGCCATGAAGAAGATCGTGGTCAGGCTCTGCACCCGGCCCTCGACGGCCGCGACCGCCACGGGCGCTCCGGCCTGGGTCGCGACGACGGCGTCGCCGGTGGCGTCGATCAGGTACCGCGAGCGGCCGGTCCATGAGCCCGACGTGCGATGCGCGACGTCGAGGGTCCAGCCGTCGTCGTCAGGCCGAGCCCCGGTGACGATCACGTGGAACAACACGTCCACGCCGGCCGCCGCCACTAGCTCGTCGAGCAGGACCTTCAGGCGTTCGATGTCGTAGGTGACACCCGGTCCGGCCCCGTACGTGTTCGGCCGCTCGAACGCGTGCCCTTCGTCCAGGAGGGCCCGCATGATCTCGAAGCCGACGCCCCCAACCACCCGGCGACTGCGTTCCCCGGGGGTCCAGAACCCGTAGGAGGTGTCGACCGCCGCCGCCGTCCGGCTGCCGCCCAGGAAGCCGTGGCCCTCGAGCAGCACGGTCGACAGGCCGGCCCGCGCGGCGGCGATCGCGGCCCCCACGCCGCCCGGGCCGCCTCCGGCCACGGTCACGTCGGCGTCGAACAGCGTCCCGCCC
>OCZV010000301.1_pt1 | contig 17930 bp, 19 predicted proteins | sample 1539051 | NCBI WGS metagenome assembly OCZV01 (sample SAMEA3113581, study PRJEB22503) | soil metagenome
CCCTTTTCTTTCCCTTTTCTTTCCCTTTTCTTTCCCTTTTCTTTCCCTTTTCTTTCTTCTTTCCAGGCTGCATACCCGTCATCAATGGTCACACTCGTAAACCCTTTCTTGTTAAGTTCATCAGCACCAATATTGCCCATATATCCTCCGTTGCAGTACGTGCAAACTGTTTTTCCTTTTAGATCGTCTAATCCACTCTGCCTTGCTCTTCTTATTAGCTGTCCAAGTAGTATATTGACAGCCTCTTCGATTGTGCCATCTTCAGCTACTTCATTTGCTTCTCTCACATCTATAAGGACAAAATCGCTTTTTTTCTAGAGACATAGGGTGGTGGCCGCAACTTGCCTCATAACTTATTGTTATAGCTGGCAACCATGAAATTTGAATTTCTGCAGGGATTCTTAAATTGGCAATCAACTCAGTAAGATGTTGATGATAGAGGCTGAAGACTCCGTAAGAATAGTAGATACTATAGCCAAGAACCTAATAGGGGTCGCAAACAACAGATCCAACTTTGAGCGACTACCTGACACCTTCTGGGGGTACTATGCAAGAGGTCACAACGGCAAGGGCAGGTTCGGAGTTATTGTTGTATATTCGGAGAATGGCAACGATGTAGACGAATTGATCAAGATGTATGAGCAGTGGGTTGCCAAGAACAAAACTACTAGATGACTTGCTCGATTATCCACTCGCGGAATTTCGATATCGCAAAATCCTCTGATTGCTTGACAAATGCAGGGTCTTTAACTTGCCACTGATCCTGAGGGATGCTCTCAAAGAACTCCTGCATGCATAAAATAAAGCGGAAGCGTAGATTGCGTGCATTTTCGACAATACCGTAGCGATATAGGATCTTGGCTATTTTGCCAAAGGCTTCATCGTAGTTTCGTTTGAATGCAGGTATCTTGAAGACTTCATTCAGTATTGCAGAAATTGCATCGAGGTCATCACTTAACGTTATTATCATATATTTTCTTGTTTTCAGCATGTGTCCCGTTTCTTGGCATATAAAAGGCTTTTATGCTATATTACTTCACGGCCAAAGTGTAGCAACTTTTTTTATTGTCTCGTTGGTGATAATACTTTCACTACAGACAACGTTCAACTATTGAATGTATATATATATAATGAATGCAAGGCCGATACTCGTCACTATTTTTTGTGTTTCTTCCAATATGCCTATTCGTAGCAGGCAATAGCAAAGATCCTTTTTTTTGATATAATAAACAATCAGGGTACATACATTATTATTATTATAACAACAAAATATATTGCTAATAAAATAGTGCGGGGGGTGGGATTTGAACCCACGAACCCCTAAGGGATGAGGTGTCCCAGTCAATTACAACGTCTGAGCATCGTGTCATCATCAGAAAATAAATAGAGATGATGATCTCACGCCGTTGACCGGGCTTGGCGACCCCCGCCTAGGTTCGTTGTGCTATTTCTGCCTCACTAGAATAATATTGTTGTTCTTATTCGATGTTGATTGGCACGCCGCCGCCGCTCTTGCTCTTGAGCTTAAAGGACACTTCAAGTATGCCGTTCTTGTAACTGGACTTGGCTGTAGTTGCATCGATTGTTTCTGGCAGCTCAACTCTTTTGTGATAACGCGGCTGCCCAGTAATGGATTCAATAGTGAGAGAGTTTTCGTCTGCCCTGAGGCGCAAATCTTCTTTGTTGACGCCTGGCACTTCAGCAACAACACGCAACTCATCTGGCCCTTTGATGACGTCTACTAAGGGTTCGCGCTCTTCCTTGACCGTAAGGTTACCGCCGCCAAGGATGTTTGGAAAAGCATCGATGTTGCCAAACTTGCGCACCACTGGCTTGCCGTCTGGACCGACTTTGACAGAATATCCATATACAATGGGCCCCATTTCACGAACTATAGAGCCATCGTCCAGCTTTCGCTCCTTTACCAAATTCTTTGGAACCTGTTGCTCGACATTCTTGAAAGCCTCTTGCATCATCTTTTCAACGTCGCGCATCATCTCATCAATGTCTGGGAACCAAGATCCAAAACGCCTTCTTCTACCAAACCATTCGTCAAACGGAGATGACATATGTCTAAAAACATGAGAGGAATTGCTATTTTAAAGTATTTCTTTTTCATTATTGATTATCTAGTTCTTTATGGAGCTCTTTGAGAAGCGCCTTCTGCCTGTCTGTAAGATTGGTTGGAACCTTGACATTTATCCTCACGTGAAGGTCACCTCTCCCAGAACTGCCATAGCGGGGAAGTCCTTTACCCTTTATCTGCAAAATAGCATTTGACGAAGTGACCTGTGGAATCTTTAGTTTCTCTGACCCTTCAAGCGTTGGCACACGAAGGTCTGTTCTAAGGGCAAGGTCTGTAAATTTGACATTAAGGTTGTAAAGCAAATGCCCGTCTTCAAGCCTTTCAAACTCGGGATGTGGCTTGACATGAAGTCTAACTATAAGGTCTCCAGATATGCCTGCTTCTGACATTTCGCCTTCCCCCCGTAGCTGAAATGCCATACCATCTTCAACCCCCGCTGGAATTTCTAGCTTGATTTTTTTAACTTGTTTTGCTCTGCCGCTTCCACTGCAGTTGGTACAAGGCCTGTCAATTATCTGACCCTGGCCCTGGCATGTCCTGCAAGGCTCCATTGTAACAATTGTTGAAAACCTATTTTGACTATATACTCGCTTTGTCTGACCCTGCCCGTCACATACTGTGCACTTGCGTGGTTTGCTCCCCGGCGCAGCTCCACTGCCGCCACACTCTTTACATCTGTCAAAACGCGATACCTCAACTTCTTCTTTCTTGCCCTTGAGCACATCTTCAAGTGTGAGTTCCATATCGTAGACGATATCTCGACCCCTACGCCTGCTGCCGCCGCCACCTCCCCCAAAGCTGAAGCTGAAGAGGTCGTCGCCGAAAAAGCCGCCTCGGCGGCCAAATATCTGATCAAATATGTCCCGAAATCCTCCAAAGCCTGCGTCTCGGAATATTTCTTCAAAGTTGGCTTCAGACCCTCTGAATGCCTCCTCAGCGCCTACATGACCATACATATCGTAACGTTTACGCTTTTCATCGTCAGAGAGTACTGCATACGCTTCAGATAACTCTTTGAACTTTTCTTCTGCAGTTGGCTCCTTGTTTCTATCCGGATGGTATTGCAATGCAAGCTTGCGGTATGCATTCTTGATTTCTTCCTTGCTTGCGTTCTTTTGAACACCTAGAACCTCATAATAGTCCCGCTTGCTACTCAATGCAGATCTTTATCCTCTATTATTCTAGACAAGTGTCTTCCAAATATTGTTATGGTGAGGGGTTTGGCCCAGCCGCGCTTCCTGTTGGCTCAGCCGCGCTTCCTGTTGGCTCAGCCGCGCTTCCTGTTGGACCACCACCGCCAGCAAAGTCAGATCCAGCTGCTCCCGCCTGTGCCGATGAGGCACCGGCGGCGCTCTGGTATGCCTGCGTGCTTATTTCTCCTAAGATGTTCTTCAGCTCCTGTATCTTAGCCCTAATGTTTTCAATGTTATTGCTTGCAATAGCATCGCGGATTTCCTGTGTCAGTTTATTCACTTTTTCCACTTGATCTGGACTTACTTTGTCCTTGAGATCCTGCTTCACCAGCTTGTCAGCGGAATAAATGAGGTTGTCTGCTTCGTTCCTTATCTCTGCCTCTTCCTTTTTCTTCTTGTCGGCATCAGCGAATTGCTCTGAATCTCTCTTTAGCCTTTCAATTTCATCCTTGGATAGTTTGTTGTTTGCAGTTATTGTGATCTTTGCTTCCTTTTGCGTAGCCAAGTCTCTTGCAGTGGAGTTTAATATGCCGTTTGCGTCGATATCAAATGTAACTTCAATTTGGGGCACGCCCCTTGGAGCTGGCAGAATTCCCGATAGGTTAAACATGCCAAGTGAGACACAGTCAGCTGCCATCGCTCGCTCACCTTGCACAATATGTATTGTTACCGCAGTCTGGTAGTCTGCAGCAGTAGTGAACACCTTGCTTTTCTTTGTTGGAATCGTAGTGTTGCGTTCGATCAGAGGCTCCTTTATTCCACCCAGTACTTCTACACCCAATGTGAGAGGCGTTACGTCCACAAGCAGGATATCGGTTGAAACGTCTCCTGCTATGACTGCACCTTGGACTGCCGCACCCATTGCCACTGCCTCCATTGGGTCAATTCCACGTTCAGGTTCCTTGCCCATAACTGACTCTACGAACTGTCTTACCATGGGCATCCTTGTAGGTCCACCAATCAAGATGATCTTGTCAATGTCTGCAGGTGTCATCTTGCCATCCTGCAATGCCTGCATCATAGGCTGCCTGCAGCGCTCAATTATCGGCCGGAGCAGTTCCTCGAGCTTTGCCCTTGTAAGCTGTAGTATTAGGTTCTTTGGTCCTGAAGATGGATCATATGCCAAGAAAGGCAGGTTGACCTCTGTCGTAACAACGTTTGACAGTTCTATCTTGGCCTTCTCTGCGGCCTCTCTGATCCTCATCATTGCAGCCTTGTCATTTCTAACATCAAGGCCAGATTGCTTGCGGAACTCTTGTACAATGTATTCGACAAGTGCATTATCCATATCGGTGCCGCCAAGCTGTGTGTCGCCTGAGGTAGATCTGACTTGGAACACACCACCCCCCATCTCCATTATGGTAACGTCAAGTGTTCCCCCTCCAAGATCAAAGACCATTATTTTGAGGTCCTTGTTTGCCTTGTCAAGCCCATAGGCAAGCGATGCAGCAGTGGGTTCGTTAATTATCCTTACTACTTGAAGACCTGCAATTTCTCCAGCGTCCTTGGTCGCTTGGCGTTGGTTATCATTAAAGTATGCCGGTACGGTGATGACTGCTCTGTCGACCGTTTCTCCTAGGAACGCTTCTGAGTCTCTTTTGATCTTTTGCAGAATGAATGATGATATCTGCTGTGGAGTGTATTCTTTGCCGTATACCCTGAACTTGAAATCTGTTCCCATCTTTCGCTTTGCCGCAATGACAGTCCCTTCGGGGTTCGAAATCATTTGACGACGAGCTGGCTCGCCAACGATGAGTTGCCCATCCTTGGTAAATGCTACCACTGAAGGGAACGCCTTGCCGCCTATAGAAGTGCCTTCTGCTGCCTGGATTATTGTTGGCTTACCGCCTACCATAACTGCAGCTGCTGAGTTGCTTGTTCCAAGATCAATACCTACTATTTTCCCCATATTATCCGCCTCCTTGTCCTCCTTGAATATTCACCTCTTTAGTGTCATTAACGCTATTTTTAACTATCTTTGAAATTTCAACTAGGCTTGGTCTTAACACCCTGCCGTTGAGCATGTAGCCCTTTCTTATCTCGGCAGTCACTGTGTTTTCTGCCAAGTCATCCCGTGTAGAATATGCTATAGCGTCGTGCACGTTTGGGTCAAAAGGTGTCCCGACTGCTTCTATCTCCCTTACTCCTTCCGAGGCAAGGAGCGAGTCAATATTCTTCAGTATTCCTTCCAACCCTTCAATGACTACTCCATGCTCTGACTTGCTTTGCCTAGCTACTGAGAGCGCTCTGAGGTAGTCGTCACGTATGTTGAGAAACTTGAGCAATAACTCAGCCTTGATCGATTCTGCCTTTGAGGCAAGCTGCTTTTCCATCTGCTTGCGGTAGTTATCGAAGTCTGCCATTAGGTACTTCATCTTGTTAAGACTACTCTCAGAGGATTCCTTTGCCTTTCTCAGCTCGTGCTTGACTGACTCAAGCTCAGCTCTCAGCGCCTCAACTTCTTCTTCCCTAGTTGGTTTGCCCTCTTGCTGCTTGGCCATGACATTGCCTCTTTCATCATTCTCGACCAAAGTGAATCACACCTTCTGCTTCCAAAAAGGGAACCAATCTAATAATTAGATATCGCTCGTAAGAAATATAGCCAATCTCTACTAATGATCAAGTGAATATGAGCTCAGATGATGAACTTGAGGCGATTAAGCATAATAAGCTAGCCGAGCTGCAAAAGGAGGCTGCCACCAAGGCAATGATGTCATCCATTACCGAGCCAATAGTGCTCACGGATTCTAACTTTGCAAGCGAGGTTACAAAATACCCTATCATGCTTGTAGACTTTTGGGCGCCTTGGTGCGGCCCATGTAGGATGGTCTCACCAATAATTGAACAATTATCTCGAGAATATTCTGGCAGGGTAGCATTTGGCAAGGTTAACGTAGACGAGAATCAAAGAATAGCGGCTTCATTTGGTATACAGAGCATTCCTACCCTGATGATATTCAAGGACAGCAAGGCAGTCGACGTAATCATAGGCGCTATGCCAAAAGCACAGATCGAGATGAAGCTAAAACAACAACTGTTATCAAATAACAATTCAATTTACAGATAATTAGTAGAAAAAGAAAAAAGGTTGCACTTAGTTTATCCCTAAGTGCGGGAATGAAGCAACGCTTATTCCCAACTCGCCTTGGAGCTTTCTGATCTTGTTCGCGTATTCAGTCATCTTCGTGTTGTCGCCCTGTACTTTGGCGATCCTGTATCCCTTCCATGCCTTCCTCAGTGCGCCCCAACTCTGGCCTGGTGTAAAGTTGCCTTTTGATACAACTGTTTCACGGACTGACATTATTGCTGTCATGCTGAGATAGATTCATAGTTGGTACTTAGCACCGGTAGTCAACTTTCTCAGGTTTTGTAGTGAAAACAGTTGGCACAGAGCAAGCCATGAGATAGCAGTTGCAAATTTTGATATCTGAGAGAAAGTGATAGGAAATTTGTATTCCTTATCTATTATCTATATTTATCCATATATCTATAATCTATAGATACATCGGGCTATGCTTATTAGAGATCTATAAAATCACATTCCTTGCTTACCGTGTCAAATATTGCAGCAGTTGCCTTGTAACCAAAGAACCAACCGTTAGCAGTCCCGGGATTAATAACAATTGTTTTTCCAACAACCTTGTTATCTACCTTATGAGTATGGCCATAAACTACAACATTGTATTTGCCTGATTGAATCAGAGCTTCTCGTTTTTTAAAATCAGTTCCATGATAGACGGCAATTAGGAGGTCATCTTCTTCAATTTCACAAAGCTCGCCTCTAAGCTGGCCTCCTATTTTTTCAAAGGCATTGTTAAGCCCTTTTTTGTCTACATCATTATTTCCCAATACGCCGATCAATTTTAGTCCTGCAAAAGCTTCTACCGCTTCAGGAGTAGTTATGTCGCCAGCATGAATTATATAGTCTATTCTTTTCTCTCTAAATATCCTGACAGCACTTTCTATGGTCTTGAAATTGTCATGGGTGTCTGAAATTAGTCCAATCTTCACTTTCTTTTTCTAAAGAATAAAGTACATATAATATAAAGCTAAGAACTAATTCAAAGGAAAGCAAGAGGTCAAAATAATAACAATAGATAATTTCGGTTGAATTGGTTGAATTGGTTCTAAACCTGCTAGATCGTCATATCTCTCTTGGTTAGCTGAAGACTTTGCTGAATGTCTCTATAATGTATGTAAACCATGATTAGATGATGTAGAAATATGCCTCCTAATCACACAAACGATGAAATTGAAAAGATAAGTCACTTACAAGACTTAGAAGGCAGCAAAAAAAAGAAGAAGGCGACGACAACAGATAAGAGTGAAACAACAACAACAACCAAAGGCACCACTTTTGATCTAACAAAAGCTGATAGCACACAAACTGGGATAATCGATATACTGGATAATCCGGATGTTGCAGTATGGTCTAAGGGAATAATGAATAAGACCAATACACCTGCCGACAAAGTCCGGGAACCTTATCACATCAAATCGACAGCCACGCATATTGAATATAGGGAAGATGAGGAAAAACAAAGTCATTTGCAGGAGACAGTGGATCCAGCTAACAAAGAAGATGTCGCCAAAGCAATAAACCTAGGAACTTCTCTGACTGATAAAGCAACAAGCTTTGTTAAAAGAAGCAAAAAGGCAACATCTTCAGAGGAGCAAAAGCCCTCGTAGAATTGTCTGATTACACAATAGGTAAGCATATATCTATTCCTTTTTCCTAAGGCTTTTCCACAAAAATTATTCCTACACATCTCCTCAATGCGAGGGGGAATATGATTCTCTGAAAATTGTAAAATTTATTATTGCTTTATTGCTGGATCTTGTATTAGAAATCAAGATATGTCAGACATTAAAAAGACCATAAAATTCCATGGCTTAGAGGTAGCTAATGTAATCGTTAGGTATTCTCAGAGAGAGGTAAACAACCCAGATGCAGTAAGGATCCAAGAGTTTGATGCAAGAAAAGATCCACAAATTTGTGAAACTGTAAATATTCAAGTTGTGTCAGAATTTGTTACAATTACATTTTACAAAAATGAATCTGACAATATAGTCATTCGCAGAGAACTAATTCCAACCTTCATTGTGGAGCATATTTGGATTAGCGATTTGCAATAATAATTTCAACTATCCTTTATTTTTTTGAGCTATTTATTTTCTTTGGTTTTCTCCGTTCATTCTACTCGAGAAATCATAATTCTCTTCATATGCTCTTCTATTAGCCATACCAAGGAAGATTCTTTATCTAATTCTTGCCAATCGTAAAGTTCTAGGTTCAAAAGCAAAAGTTGAAAGAAGGAGTGTGTCGCGGGGGAACTTCTCTTTTCTTTTTCCTGGTTCTAGCAAAAGAGGCACAGGCATATACATATGCATTAAATGCGCGTAATGCAAAAAACTTAAGATGAAGGAAGTAGTAACTGTACGCTTTCTAGGACAATGTGTGCCAAGGAACTTTGGAGGTATAGCGTGTTATGCTTACATCATTAGAAATAAAGAAGGTCATTTATTAAACGAGTCTTGCGGTCTAGCTGCAGAGCCAAATTCTCCATCGTCCACCAATAGCGTTGCCAATTATACTGCCTTGATAAGAGCACTTGAATGGCTTATCAAAAATCATTACAGGAATGATATCATAAAAGTATATGGCAATTCAAAGCTTGTAATTTCTCAGGTTAATGAGGGAGAAGTTGATGCCATCAGGAGCAGCAACAAGAACAATATATCAAAAAACACTCTTCCATTGTATACAAAAGTAATGAAGCTGAAGTCAAAATTCTATTATATATCATTTGAATTGAATAACGACAATGATAATATGCATATTGATGAGAAAGAAATCGAAGAGCTATCCGTTTTAGCCTACATAGAAGCAAAAACGAAAATACTCCAACAAAGCGGAAGTGGGCTTAATAATAGCAACGACAAAAATAGACAAGAACTAAAGAAAAAATTATTCTCTACTGCTGCAGAATTAATGATGGCAGCAGCAAAATAAATAAAAACAGAGCGAACCGCTCCTTTAAGAGATGGTAAAAAGCTCAAAATAAAAGTTCTCAACATCCATATTTCTATAATAATATCCTTTCTCTGATTGATAATTGGATTGCTCGTTGTTAACAATTTGCTCATGGTAAGAGCTTTCCGCTTGTTAATAGTCTCTCTGTATTATCATTCTCCGTCATGAAGACTGATTTATCTTCATGCGAAGCGTGTATAATGATGCTCAATTTAGCAAAGCCCCCATCTTTACAAACTAGAGAACAAGACTAAAAATCGAAGAACTCATTAATCAAGTATCATAACATCTCTTATTCGTGATTAGATGAAAATGTTTCCTCGATATTTCAAATTCACAGTAATACCATTGTTTTCAGTTGTCATCGTTTATGCACTAGGGATGTTACTTTCTAATTCGCTCTCTCAATATCCTGATTCAAAAATTGCATACTCTCTACAAGAACCTTCGCACTATAAACCTCAAAGTAAAATAGTCTCTCCTTTTAATTCTCAGAATGGCTCATCATTATCATCATTGTCACTAGATACAATGAATAATAATGATACAATATCAGTATTGGCAGGACCTACCTTAATAGATGGCACCGGAGATCAGCCAATACCAAATGCAGTCGTAATTATTAATGGCAGTGAAATAGTTGCAGTAACCAATGAAACTGAATATCGCGATCAATATTATTATTCACTTACCAATAATGAAACAACAAGAATAAATATCTTAAATCTTACAGGAAAATATGTGATACCGGGCCTTTTTGATATGCATGCTCATGTTGCTGGAGTGAGAAAAAATTCATACAACCAGAATTTTTCAGAAAATGCACTTGAGATGCTTTTAGATTATGGAGTTACTACTATAAGAAGTCCTGCCGGTCCTACCAATGAATCAATAGCCTTAAAGCACAATGTATCGAAAGGCAATATAGAAGGCCCTGAAATATTTACTGCTGGAGTACTGCTTAATGGTCCACAAATACCAATACCGTTTGTAGAAAAGCAAATTAGCACTGAAGAACAAGCCCGAGAAGAGGTCCGTCATCAGGCAGAAGCAGGAGTGGATTTTGTCAAGCTATATGTTGGTTTACCGCCCAATTTGGTAAAAGCTGCTATAGACGAAGCTCATAGCCAAGGAATAAGAGTCATAGGACATCTGTATATGACAAGCTGGACTGATGCTGCAAACCTAGGAATCGACGCTTTAGCTCACGGAGTGCCAGTGAGTCCTTTCTTGTTACCATCCGGCGACAGACGGGAGCAATTCCTTGAAAATGGTGGAGGTCCTTTTGACCATTTCTTATGGCTTGATTTGGTAGATCTCAATAGTACGGAGACTGAGGAAATGATAAATGCGTTAGTAGAAAATGATATACCAGTAGATCCTACTTTGAGCATATATGAGGCCATACTAAAGGATGATGAAGACGATGATGATGATGATGGTTTTTCTGACCCACAAAATCAGCTACGTTGGACTAAAGTACTACAATTAACAAAAATTATGTATGACAATGGAGTACAAATTCTATCGGGTTCCGATATACCTAACTTTGGGCTAGTTCCAGGAGCAAGCCTTCATAACGAGTTAGAGCTATTAGCAGAAGCTGGCATAAAGCCATTGGAAGTCATAGAGATTGCGACAAATAATGGTGCTACGGCTCTAGGCATAGATGATAGAGTAGGTACAATACAACCTGGAAAGCAAGCTGATATGATCATTCTTTCTGCAAGTCCCATAGAAAATATAAGCAATACAAAAGAGATTGAAGCAGTATTGGTTGACGGTAGATTTGCTGATATAGACAACAACAACCAATGATTGGTAAACGAATGTCTCTTCTTCTTCTCTCTATCTACTGCCTGTCAAGCTGATATATTCGTAGGCCTTGACTGCATTGTCAAATGCATATTGCACCTGCTGAAACTGTTTTCTAAACTCGGCCACATCCTTAGCTATCAGTACTGGATCCTGCTTGTCCACCACAACGCGCTTGATAAAATTAGCAATCTCTTTCATCTCGCCTTCCTTCATGCCAAGACGCGTAGTCTCTGGTACTCCTATCCTTACGCCGCTGGGGTGCATATAGTGTCTGCCTGCCTTGATGTCACCTGGCAGTAACTGCCGATTCAATATAATGCCTGCTTTCTCGAGCTCCTCTTCAATGGTACCACCGTCGCCAAACTTAGTCACATCTACAGCAATCTGGTGTGATGCAGTATAGCCGTTCTTTTCTCCTAGAAGCCTAAAGCCATAGCTTGCAAGTGCCTCTGCTAATGCCTTTGCATTCCTTATCACCTGTTTGGCATATGCTTTGCCAAATTCTAACGATTCAGCCAGCGCAATAGCCTTGCCCGCTACATGGTGCAGATGGTGACTGCTGGTATTGCCAGGAAATATTGCCTTCTTGATATGCTCTGCATGCCTTGCGTATGATACTATACAGCCGCCTTGGGGTCCCCAAAGCGTCTTATGCGAGCTCATGGTTATTGAGTCAGCCCCCTCCCTCAGCGGATCTTGGAACTCGCCTCCTGCGATCAGCCCAGCAACATGTGCTCCGTCATAGTTGATGTACATGCCATAGTCGTGCATAAACTCAGCCAATTCTTTAACTGGGTGCGGGAACAAAAACAAACTACCGCCGAACATTCCTATCTTGGGCGTCTTGCCGTTGCGTGCCATTTCCTCTATCTTTTTCTTTGTTGCGTCCACGTCTATAGTCATCTCTTCCTTTGAAAAGGGATAGTGCTCGATATTTAGGCCATGTACTAGTCCAGCGGTGCCTGAGTGTTCTTTCTTTCCATGTGAAATGTGGCCTCCTGACGGTATAGATGCAGCCATCATCCAGTCGCCAGGGCTTGAAAAGGCGGCATAGATGGCAAGGTTTGCTACGACTCCTGATGTGGCCCTGCAGTCAGCAAATTCAGCTCTAAAGACCCTGCGTGCAAGGTCGTTGCATATCAGCTCTACTTGGTCGATGTAGATGCAGCCCGCATAGACACGCTCACCGGGCCATCCCTCTGCGTAGCGGTTGCCAAAGTCACTCATAAGAGCTTCCCTTACTGCAGGGCTTGGGATATTCTCACTTGCTATAAGCGGGATCGATGTGTTAAACCATTTATGATGCTCATGCATCAGCCTCAAAACATCATCGTAAGCCTTTTTGGCGCTCATTTCAAATTGATTGATCAAATTGGCTCTTTTAAGTTATCGATTCGAATATTGTAGATCCGCCTGCTTAGTCTTCATGATCTTGAACTTGTTCAGAAACATGCTATATCTTCAGGCAAGCCTGCTGACTGCAAATGCCGAACCAAATGTTACAATGCTTCCAATAATTGTCACAAATCCTACAAGTGTCCAGTTGACATCTGGCAGCTGCAAGACGGGCAGGTTTGCTATGCTAAGAAAGTAGGTGCCAAAGGTCATCAGGAATATTCCAACAACTATCAGCCCAATTACTTTAAACATATACGTGTCAGAACTTTGCAATGGAGCCATAAGACTGGGCAAGCTTGAAAGATTTGATAAAGTGAAATACCAAATCAACCTTGTATATCAAAACCGTCGAAATGCAGCCAAAAAAGAGAGAGTGAATGACTGCCATCACCGTTAATATACTGCAATCGTCAAAAGAGCTAGCGACTGCTAGTGAATGCCGTTGCAATACTGCTGTATCGGAACATTGTGGCTTCAATTGACAAGGTCTTCCTTGTATGGCAAGTCGTATTTCCCATAGTCTACATCTTTATCGCGGGTTATTCGTATTCAGCACTCATTGGGAATCAGGGCGTCCCAATAGGTAATACAACAACTGTACCATATCCAGCATACTTGGCTGCAGGCATGATCGGCTTTAATATGATGAACAGCAGCACGATTGCCGGCAGCATAATATGGAATGACAAGCGAAACGGTATGTTTCAACAGATACTAGTGATGCCTTTTGCAAGGATGGAGTATATTGCTGGCACCATTATTACTATCATGCTGATGGGTCTTGCAAGCGCAGGGCTTATCCTCATAGCTGGCACGCCGACACTTGTTGGGAGCGCGCAACCTACTCTTGTAGGATCACTATACGTACTCTATGCGCTTATAACGGGCGCAATATTCTTTGGTTCTATTGCAATAATTATATCAACACGACTGAAGAGCAGCGAGGGTTTCAATGTCATAGTCAACAGTGTTTTCCTATTCTTTTCATTTGTCAGTACTGCGTTTTATCCAACGCAGGGGGTGCCTGGGGCGCTGAGCACTGCATTTTATGTTAACCCACTGACATACATCGTCGATATTACGAGGGCAGGCATATTCAACAATATAGATCTGTTTACAAATATTGAAGTTGGTGTCATCTCAGCCGTGACTGCAGCCGTATTCTTTCTAGCCACATTTTCGATGATGAGGATGAAGATCTAGGTCCCGTTACCAATAACAGTGAGAAACACTTCTTCAAGCGTAGGCGGATTCATAGAGACACTTTCTATCTGGACTGCATTTTTTGAAAGTGACTCAATTATCTTGACCAGCATCTCCTGAGCCTCTGCCGAGCTTATCCTTATTGTGTCTTGTGCTGTCATCTCAATTGCAGAACCGTCAGCTATCTCCCCGATGATCTGCATGACTGACCGTGCCGTCGAATCCTTTAGCTTGATCTCTACTGCCTTGACACCTCCATATTTTTGCTTCAGGCCGGCAGGCGTGTCGGTGGCGATTATCTTACCTTTATTAATTATCGCTATTTCATCGCACAAATATTCTGCCTCTTCCATGATGTGAGTTGTAAAAAATACAGTCAGCCCACCTCGAACATGTTTCTTGATATAATCAAGTAATGTTCGTCTCGCAGCCGGGTCAAGACCTACTGTTGGTTCGTCTAGGAACAGCAGATCCATGTCATGCATAAACTCCCTTGCAACCTGCACGCGCCTACGCTGACCTATGGACAACTCGTCATTTTTCATATTGCTAAATGATACTAGTTCAAATTTTTCTAAGAGCTCCCTTGCCCTGTCGCGCCTCTTTTCGCCAGGCATGCCCCACATGAGGCCGTATAGTTCAAGTGCACGGTCTACCCTCAGATTAGCCTCAAAGCTAGGCTCCTGCAGCACGACTCCCATGCGCTTTCGAATTTCTCGGGAGTGCTTTACAATGTCCTTGCCAAAGATCTTCACTATCCCCGAAGTTGGCTTGACAAGCGTCGTAAGCACTCTTATCGTCGTAGTCTTGCCTGCGCCGTTTGGACCAAGAAAGCCAAATACCCTACCATATTCCAAATCAAATGATATTCCATCTACTGCATGCACCTCTCCATAGCTTTTGCGCAGGTCAGAAACGTGAACACATAGTTCCATTCGCAGATAATGCTCAAAAAGTCTAATTTCTGCCTTTATCCAAAGAAAGAACCCTAGCAAACAATTCATAAAGTACGACAGCGTATCGATGAGCACACTGTTTTGTAATACTGTTGCTACCGCCTGCGTCCAAGCGTATTGCTATAACTATAAGGTCGAATTCTGCATAAACTTCATGGAGAGTTATATTTTCTAGATGGACTAAATTTTTTCTCTTGGTTTCTTCTCTCTCAAAATATATAGGCAAGTGAATAGCAATGGTTCTTTCATAGTGGAGGTTCGTTGCAAGCTTTGTCGTCGTCCCACGATTTTAAGGGAATGTTAGAGAACCTTCTTCGACAGCGCCCTGAGCTGAATCCAGAGCAGGTAAGGGACTTGATTGACGAAAAAAAGCGTAAGGTGGGCGCCGGCTATCTTACTGACCAAGGTGCGCTCTTTCTTGTTGCAGCCGACCTTGGTGTATCATTTGATAACGTCTCCAAGATGCAAACAGGCCTCAAGGACATTTACGTAGGAGCGAAAGAGGCCACGGTCGTAGGCAGGATCATGAACATTTACCCTATTCACAGGTTCACCAAAAGGGATAGCAACGAGCAGGCTGCTACTCGCACGCTTGTGATATACGACAAGGATGCAAAGGTCAAGGTTAAGCTATGGGACAAGCATACGACGATACCGGACGAAATGGGCCTGCAAGCCGGCGACGTGATTAAGATAGTGAAGGGATACGTCAGGGCAGGTCTTGACGGTAAACCAGTGATCAACCTTGGGAATTATAGTACAATCGAGACTGCGCCTGATGATTCGTCTATTCCTACAATTGATTCTCTGACTATCACAGTTGATGCTATAAATTCTCTGCAGGACAACGTCGTCATTTCTGGCATTGTTAATTCTAACCCACGAGTAACTGAATTTGTCAATGCGAGGGGAGAGGCAAGCAAGTCTCTCCAGCTTCAGCTGTCAAATGAGGCAGGGACCCGCTCGCTTCGAGCAGTCATATGGAATGTTGATGAATCGAGAGTTCCCAAGGTATTCAGGACCGGTTCTAAAGTGCACCTGATTGGCGTTAGAGTAAAGGTGGGTAATCCACAGTATGGCAGCGGCGACTTTGAGATCCATGGCGACGAAGGCACAATGCTGCAGTTCTCAAGTTCTCAAGAAGATGTCGAGGTAATGCCGCTTCGAGTCATATCTATTGGCGAAGAAACCGGCCGGGGTAGCTTCATGTGCCTTGCAGTTGACAGAGCGGGTAGCCCGCTTATACTTACAATTGATAATTCGCTTGTCAGCTCCAAACAGCTGAATGAGGGCGCAATGATAGAGTGCGTGCCTTCGCGCATATTTGGCAATTCAGTTACGCTATCAAAGGACGATTCATATGTCAGAGTGATAGACGAGGGCGATGACACATCCTTTCCAACCCTGTCAAAATTTGAGAGAAAGATACAGGATGTACAGATTTCACAGGATCCTTACATCATTGAAGCAATAGTACTTCAGGCGCCTGAGACTGCAGAAGTGAACACCAAGTCAGGCGAGACCATACCTATGACGTCTACCCTGCTTGGTGATGACACAGGCGAGATCAGGCTAGTTGGATGGCGTAACCAGAGCGCTGGCGTCAACAAACTGAATGTAGGCGACAGGATAAGGCTAGCAGGTGTCACCGCAGGGTCAGGGCGCGAAGGCAAAGTAGAACTAACTTTGCGGCCCTATTCTTCAATCACTAGGCTGAGCTAGAAAGCCAAATTAAGCAATCAGGTAACTTCTGTTATGGTGCTTATCACATCAGATACAGCCAATAACATCATAAAGCAGGCAGAGGAGCTCAAGGCTCGGGTTCGAAGCCATGCTTCAAGAATTGATGAGAACTTCAAGGTAGGAGTAGAGATCGAGATATGTCTTATAGATGGCAAAGGGACACCAGTTGATGCAAAACCTGCTATCGAGCTGCTACGACGATATCATGATATTGACTTTGAATATGGAATATGTCAGCTTGAATATAGGACGGAGCCGGTTTCCTTTGAAAGCCTCGCACAGCTAAATTTAGAGTTTGAAGAATTCATAGAGCATCTTGACCTAATTGTCAGTAAAGTCTACAAAAACGATGTATTTCCTGTATTTTTAGGATCGAACCCGTCGCCTCACATTTTGAAGGATGGTCTCGTTACAAATAAACCGCGCTACCTACGGCTTGCAAGGTGGCAGAATAGAATCCCTGACGTAGAAATTGATGGACAAAAGTTCAAAGCACTCCATGTCGCTGCTGCTATTCAAGGCTTCCATCTCCATTTGCAGGGAAAAAACCCTAACTTTACAGCGCAAATGTTCAACCACATTCTAAATTTAATCCCTTCTGTGATATTGCTTGGAGCAAATAGCAGACTTTTCGCAGGCAGAGTATTTTCACTCCACGAGCCAAGAATTTATCTCTATGATCAGTCGGAGCAGCAAAACTCAGGATTCCCAAGCATATCACGGTACCTAGGCGGTATAGAAGATTACATTGACTACATTATTTCAAGGAAGCCGGTAGTTGCAAAGGACTACTTTGAACTGGTAAAAGAGCGCCATGACGACGCCCGCATTCGGATCAACACAGGCTTTTATAGAGTCGAGACAAGAGTTATGTCTGTTCAACCGACTCCAAAAACGATGATGGCAATGATAGAGTTTTTCACTGGCTACCTGCATAAGGTTATCCACGAAGAATTGGAGCTGCGCCCCTTGCCAGCTATCAGAGAGGAGCGGCAGGCTGTTGTAAGATCAGGTTTTAACGCTAAGACACATTTTAACATCATCGAAACAGTCAGGAGCCAGCTTGCATACGCACGGAAAGGCATTTCCGACCTTGGAGTCAAACCAGATTTTCTGAACATACTTGAAAAGCGGATTGAGAACAAGACTACTGCTGGGGAATACGTTGCTAGATTATGGCAAACTAAATTCAATGGCTCCATAGAGCAAACCTTACCGGAAGTCGTCGCAGACATTTGGGAAAGGACAAAGAATAACCAGCCAATTTACTAGTGGTCGCTTGTATAGGTGGTTATATTCAAGAAAATGAATAATTATTGCCACCACCACCAACAACATCATAATCGTCGTCATTATCATCATCTAACATTCATTTGGCTAATCGCTCCAAAAGCCGCGCGTAATGACGTACTGCTTTTCTGCTTCATAGATACTCCGATACACCTGTTCGTCGTCGACATAGTTGCGCAGGATCCTTGCTGCAGTGTCAGCACCAACCC
>OCZV010000302.1_pt1 | contig 17928 bp, 19 predicted proteins | sample 1539051 | NCBI WGS metagenome assembly OCZV01 (sample SAMEA3113581, study PRJEB22503) | soil metagenome
CTCTGACCTGGTCGGGTGGGCCGGATTTGAACCGGCGACCTCTGCGTCCCGAACGCAGCGCTCTGCCAAGCTGAGCCACCACCCGGTGAACCGGAACGGAAACTCTATCCGCCCGCCGATCCGGCATCGACCCGAGAATCGGGCCGGAACGGCCGTTCCGGGGCCAACCCGTCAGGCGGGAGCGAGCCCCGAGGGCTCGAAGAACGTGTCGCCGGCGGCGATGGCCCGGGCGGCACGGCGGAGGCGGAAGGCGTCGAGCGGCTTGAGCAGCCAGCCCTGGACCCCGGTGCGGCGCGCCATGGGCACGTCGGCCGGGCGGTCGAGCAGCAGCAGGATGGGCACCGTCGGGACCTCGCCGAAGTCGAACTCCTGCTGCAGGTCGAGCGCCGTGGCTATGCCCCCCATGTTGCCGATCTGCAGGTCCAGGACGACCAGGCTCGGGTTCACGTGGCGCACGGCGTCCCTGACGTCACGCCCGGCACGGACCCGCACCACGTTGGTGCCCTCGTCGGTCAGCGCGGCGTCGACCTCGTCGAAGATCCAGTCGGCGTCGGTCGCGATGAGCACGTCGGGCACGATTGCGCAGGCTACGAGTCGGGAAAGGTCGGGTGCCAGCGGCGCCGTCGCCATGCCGGAGCCAGAGCCACGTCCGCCGCCGCTACGATCGCCGCTCGGTTCCGGGAGGAGGAGCAACGTGCTCGACATCCAGGTTGACGAGGCGGACAGCTATACGGTCTGCCGGCCGGTAGGTGAGCTCGACGCCTACACGGTTGGGCAGTTCCGAGACGCCTTGGGAGAGCTGGCCGACAAGCGGTACCTGCTCATCGACCTGTCGTCGGTGCCATTCATGGACTCCGCCGGCCTTGGCGCCCTCATCGGCGGCATCCGCCGGGCCCGCGAGGCGGGGGGCGACGTGGCCGTGGCCTGCAGCCGTCCTACGCTCACCCGCCTGCTCCACACCACCGGCTTCGACCGCATCGTGCCGGTGAAGGACACCGTCGAGTCGGCCGCCGCCGCCCTCGACGAGGCGGCCGCCTCCATCGACGAGTAGGGCTCACCGAGCGAACAGGTACCGCGACAGCTCGCCCAGGCCGGCGAGGTCGTGGACGTCGGTGCGCAGGAACGGGACCCACACCACCGGAGCCGGGGCCACGGCGTCGGCCAGCCCCGCGAGGTGCCCGAGCTCGCGAGCCGACACCGTCCGGTAGTCGGCCAGGTTCCGGTAGAGCCCGCCCAGCTCGGTCGTGGGCCCCAGCGTGCGGGCCCGCTCGGCGGCCGCCTCGCCCAGCCCGGCGCCGAAGGACGGGTGCACCCGGTTCACCACCAGCCCCTGCACGGCGATGCCTCCCTCGCCCAGCCGGTCGGCGAAGAAGTGCGCCTCGGTCACCGTGTCGCGTCGCGGCGACGCCACCAGCACGAACGCCGTCTCCGGCGCCGCCAGCAGCTGGTTGACCCGCACGGCCCGCTGGCGGAACCCCTCCTCCATCCCCTCGAAGGCCTGGAAGAACGCCATGGCGTCGTCGACCACGTCGCCGCCCACCACCTTCGAGACGGTCCGCAGGAACGCCTGCGCCGCCACGTTGACGGCCCGGACGAAGCCCCGGCTCGGCGCCATGAGCATGCGGAACAGGCGGTGCTCCAGGAACCGCGACAGCCGCCGGGGGGCATCGAGGAAGTCGAGGGCGTGGCGGGTGGGGGGCGTGTCGACCACCACCAGATCGAAGTCGCTCTCCTCGTGCAGCTCGTAGAGCTTCTCCATCGCCATGTACTCCTGCGTGCCCGAGAGGGCGCCGGCGATGTTGCGGTAGAAGCGGTTGGCGAGGATCCGCTCGGCCTGCTCGAGCGTGGCCGCGTACTTCCCGACCAGGGCGTCGAAGGTCGAGCGGGTGTCGAGCATCGTCGCCCACAACTCGCCCGGCCAGTCGCCGGGGATGTGGCTCGGCGTGTCGGACAGCCCGGCCAGGCCGAGCGCGTCGGCCAGCCGCCGGGCGGGATCGATGGTGACCACGACCGTCCGCCGACCCAGCCGCGCACCCTCGAGGGCGACGACCGCGGCGATCGTGGTCTTGCCGACGCCGCCCGACCCGCAGCACACGACGATGCTGCGCTCGGCGGCGAGCTCGTCGAGGCGCCGCCCGTCGGTGGCGCCCGCTCCCGGGGCGACGGCTTCGGTCACAAGGGCAGGCCCGCCAGCGCGTCGATCTCGACCAGCAGGGCCCTGGCCAGCAGGTCGAGGTCGGCGGGGCGGATGTCGGTGGTGAACAGGAAGGGCAGCCGCAACTGGGGCAGCGGTAGCTGGTCCTGGAGCCGCCCGATCTGCTCGCCCTGGAGCGCCATGCGGCCCCGGCGGAACGCGGCCGCCGCCGCCAGCGCCTCGGGCTCCCCGGGGCGCAGTGACACGCCGGCCCGCGCGGCCGCCTCGACCGGATCGGCGTCCAGTCCTGCGACGTCCGGCACCATGCCGTTGACCACGATCGGCCCCAGCCCCACGCCCACCCGGTCCTCCAGCGAGAAGGCGGTCTCGACCGCCTCGTTGACCGGGGTCTCCTCGGGGATCGTCACCAGCATCACCTGGCAGCGGCGGTGGTCCTCCAGCAGCTCCAGCACGTCCCGGGCCTGGACGTTGATCGGTCCGACGCTCACCGTGTCGAGCAGGCTGCGGGCCGACTGCAGGAACGTGATGGCGTGCCCGGCCGCCGGCGCGTCCAGCACGATGAGGTCGGCGGAGCCCGCCCGCTCCAGCTGCTTGACCTTGCCCAGCAGCAGGATGTCCTTGATCCCGGGGGCGGCCGTCGCCACGACGTCCAGTGCCCCCGACGACACCAGCCGCCGCGATAGGCGCGACAGGCCGTGGTTCCGCAGGTACTCCAGCAGGGCGGCGTCGGCGGTGAGCGTGCGGGCCCGCACGTCGGCCGCCCCGTCGGGCCCGCCCCCCGGCGACAGCACCACCTCGTCGTAGCCCAGCTCGCCCTGGCCGAACATGGCCGGCAGCCCGCTGCGGCCCTCGACCTCGACGATCAGGGTCGACAGGCCGGTCAGGGCGGCGGCCCGGGCGAGCGTGGCGCTGACCGTTGTTTTGCCGACACCGCCCTTCCCGGCCACGATGACCAGCCGAGATGCACCGAAGAACTGTTCAGGATCCACTGCGCGCGTCGTCCACCAGGAGCCGTTCGGCGGTCCGCCGGACTGTAGTGCCCTGGCGAGCCAGGGCACTCGCCAAGCTGGTTGCCCTGCTCGTCATGACGGGTGTCACGGTCGGAGCGGCCGCCGACGCCGCGGCGGCCCAGGCCGATTGCGAGGGCGCAGGGACTGGCACGGTGGCGGTCGTCGAGGTCGACGGCCTGCTCGACCCCGTGCTCGTCGACTTCGTCGAGGACCAGGTCCACGCCGCCGAGCGTGCCTGCGCGGTGGCCCTGGTGCTGCAGCTCGACAGCGGCGGCGCCGTCGTGTCGGACGGTGACCTCGACGACCTCGTCGCCACCATGGAGGACTCCCCCGTGCCGGTGGACGTGTGGATCGGCCCGTCGGGCAGCAAGGCCACCGGCGAGGCGGTCCGGCTGGCGGCGGCCGCGGAGGTCACGGGCATCGCCCAGGGCTCCAGCATCGAGGTGACGCCGAGCCTGCTCGACGCCCGCGGCGTGGGCGCCGGCGAGCTCGGCACGGTCGACGTCGGTGACCGGGTGGGCGCTGGCCGGGCGGTCGAGCTGAGGCTGGTCGACAACGACGCGCCCGTCATCGGCCAGTTCGTCGTCGACCTGCCCGGCGTCGAGACCGAGGTGGTCGACGGGAGCCGCCAGCTCGCCGAGGACCAGCAGGTGCAGTTCGGCGGCCTGAGCCTCGTCGGCCAGCTGATGCACACGGTGGCGAGCCCGGCGGTGGCCTACCTGCTGTTCGTGATCGGCCTCGCCCTGCTGCTGTTCGAGCTGTACACGGCGGGCGTCGGCATCGCCGGGATGGTGGGCGCCGGGTCGCTCATCCTCGGCTGCTACGGGCTGGCGGTGCTGCCCACCCGGCCGATCGGGGTGGCGTTGCTGCTGCTCGCCATGTTCGGCTACGGCGTCGACGTCCAGACCGGCGTTCCCCGCATCTGGACCGCGATCGCGACGGCAAGCTTCGTCCTCGGATCGCTTCTGCTGTTCGACGGGGTGTCGGTCAGCTGGATCACCCTGCTGGCGGCGTTCGTCGGCATGACCCTGGCGATGTACGCCGGCATGCCGACCATGGTCCGCACGCGGTTCTCGACGCCCACCATCGGCCGCGAGTGGATGATCGGCGAGCTGGGCGAGGCCCGCACCGACATCGCGCCCGACGGTGTGATCACGCTGCGTGATGCGCCGTGGCGAGCGCGGACCAACCGCGCCACCCCGATCCGCCAACACGAGCGGGCCCGGGTCGTGGCGATCGAGGGCCTAGTGCTCGAGGTCGAGCCCGAGCAGGGGGGCGCGCGCGACTACCGCGAGCGTGCCCGCTCCAGCGACTGACATATCGCTTCGAAGCACCCCAAAGAGGCGGTCTATTTGGCCTTAGTCGACAGTGGCGTCATTCTCCCGAAGCAAACGGTTACTGCCAGTTCACACATCTGTGACCAGCGGTAAGAGCCGTCCCGCATGCATGGTGCGGACAAGAACTTTCCCTTGTTTCGGTCTATGCGCGGCTGTATGGTCCGTCTTTGAAGGGGGGTGTGTCAGTGAGCGCACAGCGTGTTGAGGAAGCATGGCAGGTGAGAGCCGCGTGCCGCGGTCCGCAAGCCGCCGTGTTCTTTCCACCACCACACTTCGAGCGGAAGAGCGAGAAGCTCAAGCGAGAAGAGCAAGCCAAGGCCATCTGCGCCACCTGCCCGGTGCGGGAGCCCTGCCTCGGGTATGCGCTACGCATCCGGGAGCCTCACGGCATCTGGGGAGGGTTGAGCGAGGCCGAGCGCAGAGCGCTGGTCGCGCAGCACAACTAGTGGATGCCGATTCCGCGGGTCATCCAACGAGAACCCACGAGTGAGACGCACTGGCATGTAGCCCGTGGAATCGGCGTCCATTAAGGCCGACGACGCAGTGCCCGCGAACGGTGGCGCTGCGTTCGTCGTTCTCCCCGGGAACGCGCCCGGCCCCGTATGCGGCATACGCCCCCCAGCAGTCCGAACCTGCCGGCCATGTTACCCCCTGGTAAGCATCGTGTGAAGAGGGTCACACGTCGGATCACCGCCGCGCCCGAGGCGCCGATCGGGCAGCAACGACGCGGCGGTAGGCTGAGTCGAACGTCCGGTCGCCCACCATCGAGGTGTTCGCCCGCCCGACGCAGTTCATCGATATCGGCACGATCCCGTACATGGCTCTCCTGCTCGCACTTCTCTTCCTCGTGGCTCCCCTCGCCGAGCTGGCGGTGATCGTCCAGGTCGCCGGCACCATCGGCGTGCTCAACACCGTCGGACTGCTGCTACTGGTGTCGATCGTGGGTGGCTGGCTGGCCAAGCGCGAGGGCGTCGCCGCGCTGCGCCGCATCCAGGCGGCGCTGGCCCGCGGGGAGATCCCCGACCGCGACGTGGCCGACGGCGCGCTGATCCTGCTGGCCGGCGCGCTGATGATCGCCCCCGGGTTCATCAGCGACGTCGTCGCCCTGCTGCTGCTGATCCCGCCCACACGCGCCGTCGTCCGCCGCATGCTGATCCGCCGGCTGGCCGAGCGGGGCCGCGCGCGGGTCACGGTGGTCGGCTCCGGGCGGGGACCCGGGGGACGAGGCACGGCCGAGCCCGCCGCCGACGACGTCTGGGACGTGGTCAGCTGGGAGGACCCGCCGCGCCCGACTGCCAGCGGTGAGCTTCGGGGTCCCACATGACGGACGAGACCATGGACGAGACGGCGGTCGACGCCCCCAAGCCCATCGTCTACGGCGTCGCCAGCGCACTGTCGCCCATGGTGCGCCGGATCGTGGCCCACAACCCGGGGATGATGACCGGGCCCGGCACCAACACCTACCTGGTGGGCATCGACGAGATCGCCGTGATCGACCCCGGTCCCGGCGACGCCGAGCACCTCGACGCCATCGCCGGCTGCGGCGGCGACCGCATCCGCTGGATCCTGCTCACCCACACGCACGAGGACCACTCGCCCGGCGCCGAGGGCCTCAAGAAGCGCACGGGGGCCGAGATCCTCGCCTTCGACGGCGGGGAGGGGAAGAGCAAGGTGCGGCTCGACGGCACGCTCGGTGACGAGTCGATCATCGAGGCGACCGAGTTCCACCTGACGGCCCTGCACACCCCGGGGCACGCTTCGAACCACCTGTGTTACCTGCTCAACGAGGAACGCACCCTGTTCACCGGCGACCACATCATGCAGGGGTCCACGGTGGTCATCCGGCCGCCCGACGGCGACATGGCGGCCTACCTGGCCTCGCTCGAGCGGCTGAAGCACATCCGCCCCCGGCTGCGGGCCATCGCACCCGGGCACGGCCACCTCATCACCGACCCGATGGGCGTCCTCGACGAGTACATCGAGCACCGCCTGGCCCGCGAGCGGCAGATCGTCGACGCCCTCACCGCCCGCGGGACCGCCACCGTCACCGAGCTGGTGGAGGACATCTACGTCGACGTGCCCACCGAGTTGCACCGCTGGGCGCGGTTCTCGGTGTGGGCGCACCTGCGGAAGCTGGCCGACGAGGGACGGGTCAAGGGCGACGACCTCGACGGCAACTGGTCCCCGGCCTGACGGCCGGCTACCGCTTGCGGAGCTTCCAGACGTGTTCCGACGGGAAGCGGTGCGCCCAGTCGGCGGTCACCGAGAAGTTGACCCGCGGCCCGGGCTCCGGAGCCTGGATCTCGATGTAGTCGACCACCTCGAAGCCGGTCTCCCGGAACAGGCGGAACCACCCGGACAGCGGCAGGTTGAACTCGATCCCGCCCGGCTCGTCGACGGCGTCGCGCCAGTCGAGCCGATAGATCGAGAAGTAGTCGCGCTCCAGCCGCTCCGTGCACGGGATGGACCCGTCGACTGGTGAGCACAGCACGGTCAACGGGGTGTTCCCGAGAAACACGAGGGACCCGCCCGGCCGGAGCAGGCGGTGGGCCTCCGGGACCCACACGTAGGGATCGCACCAGATGGCGGCCCCGTACTCGGAGATGGCGAAGTCGAACGATGCATCCCCGTAGGGGACGGCCTCGGCGTTGCCGTGCAGAAGGGTCAGCTCCACGCCGTGGTCCCGCGCCAGCCGGCGGGCGGTGGCGAGCTGTCGCTCGGAGTTGTCGATGCCCACCACCCGGGCGCCGCGCCGGGCCATCCAGGATGCGACGTAGGCCGTGCCGCAGCCGAGCTCGATGGCGTCGAGGCCGGACATGTCGTTCGGGAGCATGTGCAGCTGCGATTCCGGGATGCCCCAGATACCCCAGTAGGGCTGCGGCGCCGCCCAGCTGCGCTCGCCGGGCGCCACCCAGCGCGCCGCCGTCTCGTCCCAGTGCCCGCGGTTGACGGCCACGTGTTCGGGTAGAGCGTCGTCGATCACGCCGTCCAGGTTGTCCGGCGGCCGCTGTGACCAATGCACCAATTAGGCGCCGGTGCGGTCGAGGGCGGCCACCGCGGCGTCGAGCATCCGGGCACTGCAGCCCGCCATGACGGACGGGGGGACGGCCTCGTCCACGATGCGCTGGGCGATGTCACGGAACGCCTCGGCGGCAGGTCCGCCGGCCAGTACCGCCGGCGATCCGGCGTCGCCACCGGCCGAGACCGACAGCTCCAGCGGCACCGTGCCCAGCAGCGGCACGCCGGCGTCGTGGGCCAGCTGCTCGCCGCCCCCTTCGCCGAACAGCGCGTAGGTCTCGCCGTGCTCGCAGCGGAACGCGCTCATGTTCTCGATGACGCCGGCCACCCGCAGATAGCTCTTGCGGGCCATGCCGACGACGCGCACAGCGACCTTCTGCGCCGCCTGGGCGGGCGTGGTCACGACGACGACCTCGGCCCGGGGCACCAGCTTCGCCACGCCCATTTGCACGTCACCGGTGCCCGGCGGCATGTCGATGAGCAGGTAGTCGAGGTCGTCGCCCCAGCGCACGTCCTGGAGGAAGTGCTGCACACCCCGGTTGAGCATCAGCCCCCGCCACATGAGCGCCGTCTCCTCGCCGTCGACCAGGAACCCCATCGACACAACCCGGACGACGCCGTCTCCGACGTGCCGCTCCATCGGCACCATCTGCTTGTGCCCGTCCTCGGTGGTCGTCCCCCCGAGCCGCCCCTCGACGCCCAGCATGCGGGGCACGGAGAATCCCCAGATGTCGGCGTCGAGCACGCCCACGGTGTGGCCGCGCTGGGCCAGCGCGGCCGCGAGGTTGACCGTGACCGAGGACTTGCCGACCCCGCCCTTGCCCGAGGCGATGAGGATCACCTTGGCGCTGAGCGGCACCGAGGTGTCCTCGGGGTGCTGGGCGATGTTCCAGCGGGCCTTGCCCATGGCTGACGCCCGCTGTTCGGCGGTCATCTCGGTCCAGTGGAGCCGCACGTCGGTCACTCCGGGAAGCGACCGCACGCGTGCCACCACGTCGTGCTGGAGCTGGGACCGGAGGGGGCACCCGGCCGTGGTGAGCGCCACGGTGACGTCGACCGAGCCGTCGGGCAGGACCTCGGCCGATCGGGCCATGCCCAGGTCGACGATGTCGCTGGCCAGCTCGGGATCGATGACGCCCCGCAACACGCCGAGGATGTCGTCGGGGGTGGGCAGACCAGGCACGACGGCGATTCTACCGGTGGACGCCGGTGAAACCCGGCCCGAGCCATCGGCAGAATCGCCCCTCACCAGTACACTCCCGGTGTGTCCGAGGCCGTCGCTCCCCGGCTCGCCGTCCTCAAGGCGCTGGGCGACAACACCCGCTACGCCATCTACCTCGAGCTGGCCCGGTCAGCCCGGCCCCTGGCCACCGCGGAGATCGCCGAGACGCTCGACCTGCACCCAAACACGGTGCGGCCCCACCTGGAGCGGATGCGCGACGTGGGCCTGCTGGACGTCGAGACCGACGCCCGAGGCACAGTCGGTCGACCACAGCACCGCTACTCCATCGCCGCCGACGCCCCCACGCTGGGGCTCGAGCCCGCCACCTTCCGGGTGCTGGCGCGCATGCTGGTGCGCTTGGCGGCGACCGCCGGCCTCGGGACCGACGAGGCCGTCGAGGCCGGGCGCGAGCAGGGCGAGATCGACGCCCTGGAGGCCGAGCGCACGAGCGAGGCCGGGGCCCGAGCGGCCCGCAGCGAAGCTGCAAGAGCGGGAAACACGCCGCGGGGAGCCGGCGCCGAGCGCCAGCTCTCGCAGGCCGGGGACCGAGACGGTGACCTCGGCGGCCGGAGCTGCCTCGATGCCCTGGTGGCCAGGCTCGACGCCCTGGGATTCGACCCCGCCGCGGTCGAGGACGACGGCCAGGCGACCGTTGCCTTTACGCACTGCCCGTTCCGCGAGCTGGCCGAGCGCCTTCCCGACGTCGTCTGCGGACTGCACCGGGGCATGGTCGAGGGGTTCGTCGACACCGCTGGCGGCGCCCGGGTCGACGCCTTCCATTCCCTGACCGACCGCACCCCCTGCCAGGTCGAGCTGGAGCTGTCACCCACCTGAACGCCGTGTTCGTCAGCCGCCGGCCGGCGCCGATAGCATTGTGCGTGTCCTGGGAACCCCCGAGGAGGCTCCAGACGTGATCGTCCTCACCGACACCGCTACCGAGAAGGTTCGCTCGCTCATGGACAGCGAGGGCGCGGCCGACCTGGCTTTGCGCGTCGCGGTACGTCCCGGCGGCTGCTCGGGCTTCAGCTACGAGATGTTCTTCGACACCGACGTGGCCGACGACGACCAGACCGCCGACTACTCCGGCGTCAAGGTGGTGGTCGATCCCTCCAGCGCCATGCTCCTCGAAGGCGCCACGCTCGACTACAAGGACGGCCTCCAGGGCGCGGGGTTCGCCATCGACAACCCCAACGCCCAGCGCACCTGCGGCTGCGGCCAGAGCTTCAGCTAGGAGCTCGGGGCACCGAGCCGGGCGCCATGAGCAGTTGGGGGGCTAGCGAGTGAGCGCCGCGGGGCGCGGGCGGCGTCCCGGAGTCCGCCCGTACGGCGACACCTACGGCGAGTACGAGGGCCGTGACACGTACGAACCGCCGGACCAGTACCGCAACGGTGACCCGACTCGACAACCGGCGGACTCGAGGGGGCCTCAGGGTCCCCGCGGCCCCCAGCGACGGCGGGGCGCCCCACCTCCGGCGCACCTGGCCCCGCGCCACGATCGGCGTCGGCTGCTGGCGCTGGTCGTCGCCTGCGTGCTGCTGGCCGGGGCGGCATTCGCCGTGCAGCGCGCGACGTCCGACGACGACGGCGAGACCGCCGACCAGCCAGAAGAGCCGGCGGCCCGTGGCGCGGATGGTCCCACCGCCTCCACCGAAGCCGACGCGGGTTCCACCACCACGGCGCCCGAGCAGGCGGCGCCCGCCTCGGGGTTCGAGGCGCCGGGGCTACTGACCTTTCGCGGTGGTCCCAGCCGCAGCTACTACGGCGAGGGCCCGGCGCCCGCCAACCCGGAGGTCCTCTGGAGCTACCCCGGCGAGAGCGGCGGAATGTGCGCCGAGTCGTCGGTGGGCAGCGAGACCAAGGTCTGGTGCGGCACGGGCTGGACCGGCCAGCCCTCGGTGTTCGAGCGTGACGGGCGCACCTGGGTGGTGTTCGGCGCCTACGACCGCCACATCCACTTCGTGGACTACGAGACCGGCCAGGACATCCTCCCGCCGTTCCCCACGGGCGACATCATCAAGGGCTCCGTGTCGATCGACGGCGAGGGGCTCCCGCTCGTCTACTCGGGCAGCCGGGACAACAAGATGCACGTCATCGCCATCGACCGCCCGCAGGCCACCGAGCTGTGGTCACTCGATGCCGAGGCGGTGTCCCCCACCAAGTGGAACGACGACTGGGACGGCTCCCCGCTGGTGCTGGGCGACTTCATGTACGTCGGCGGGGAGAACTCGCAGTTCCACATCGTCAAGCTCAATCGGTCCACCGGGGCCGACGGCCTGGTGCAGGTGGCGCCCGAGCTGGCGTTCAACACGCCGGGCTGGGACGACGAGCTGACGGCTGCGCTGAACACCCGCCAGGACGACGTGTCGATCGAGAACTCGGTCGCTTTCCACGAGGGCATCGTGTACTTCGCCAACTCGGGCGGGCTGGTGCAGGGCTGGGACGTCTCCGGCATCGCCGAGGGCCGCGAGCCGACCCGGGTGCTGCGCTTCTGGGCCGGGGACGACATCGACGCTTCGATCGTGGTCGACGACGAGGGGTTCCTCTACGTCGGCGTGGAGAACGAGCGGGGCAACAGCCGGGCCGCCGAGGTCGGCCAGCTCATCAAGCTCGACCCCACCAAGCCCGACAACCCGCTGGTGTGGTCGCTCAAGGACCCCGGTGGGTTCTGGACCACCCCGGCCCTGCACGAGGACATCGTGATCGCCGCTTCGGATGGCGGGACCGTCTACGCCGTCGACCGGCAGACCGGAGCCGTGCGCTGGCAGTTCGAGCTGCCGCCCCCCACGTGGCAGTCGGCGGTGATCGTCGACGACGTGCTCATCCAGGGGGACTGCGGCGGGGTGCTCCACGGCTACGACGTCTCGGATACCAGCGTGACCCCGCCCGAGCTGTGGACCGTGCAGCTGGAAGGCTGCATCGAGTCGACGCCCGCAGTGTGGAAGGGCCGCCTCTTCGTCGGCACCCGCGGCGGCCGCTTCTACGGCATCGGCGACCCGGGCTGAGGCCCCGGCTCGCGTCCGCCGAGGACGGACCTGGCCCGCCGGGTTGGCGAAGACGCCTCCTATCCTCGGCCGCGTGTCCGCGGTCCCGCTTGCCCTCGTCGTAGACGGCCGGGACGTCGAGGTGCCCGACGACGGCGGCAGCCTGCTCGACGTCCTGCGGGAGCGGCTGGGCATCCACACGCCGAAGGATGGGTGCAGCCCACAGGGGCAGTGCGGCTGCTGCACGGTGCTGGTGGACGGGCAGCCCCGGGTGGCCTGCGTGACGCCGGCCCGGCGGGTGCGGGGACGGTCGATCACCACGCTCGACGGGCTCGATCCGGCGGAACGCCGCGGCTGGGGCGAGGCGTTCTGCGCGACGGGCGGCAGCCAGTGCGGCTTCTGCACCCCCGGCATCGTCATGCGGCTCTCGGCTCTGCGCGCCAAGGGCGCCGCGCCCGGCGACCACGCCGCCGTCGAGCAGGCGCTGCTCGCCCACCTGTGCCGCTGCACCGGCTGGCGCACGATCCTCGACGCCTGGTCGGCCTACGGAGCGCCCGCCGCGGCACCGTCGCAGCCTCGGGACCTGGGCGCGGCCAGTCGGCGCGCGACGATCGAGGGACGGACCACGCAGCGGGTAGATCCGGACGTGCCCCTGGGGCACGGGGGCTTCGCCGACGACACCGCTCCCGCCGGCGCCCTGGTCGCCGTGCCCGACGGTGCGGGCGGCTGGTCGGTCGGCGAGTCGCCGGCCGAGGCACGAGCGGCCGCCGGCAAGGTGCAGGGGCGGCGGACCACTGCCGAGCTGCGCCATCCCCTCGACCTGCCCACCGGCGACTGGGACGTCACCCTGCGCACCACCTGGGTCGAGCCCGCGTACCTCGAGCTCGACGCGTCGTGGTGCGTGCCCGGCCGCGAGCCGGCGCGGCGAGCCGGCGTCGCCGCTGGCCAACGGGGGCGCCTTCGGCGGGAAGCTGGCGTCGGTCGTCGCCGGCGCCGCCCGCGAGCTGGCCGACCGGCACGGCCGCCCGGTACGGGTGCTGCTGGCCCGCGAGGACGCCGTCCGCCTCGGCGCAAAGCGCCCGCCGATCGCCGCCGGCGTGCGCGCCGACGGGTCCGGGATGGTGCGCGTGGCCCGGACACCCGGGATCGCCGATGCGATCGCGTCCGTGGCACCTGGGTTGGTCGTCGAGGAGGTCGGCGTCGTGGGGCCGCCGACATCGGCGGCGCCGCGGGCCGCCGGTTGGGCGGAGGCCCTGGTCCTGTTGGCCGCTGCCGACGTGCGTGCCGATGCCGACGACCCAACGCCGGGCGTGCTCCACACCGGGACCGAGACCGGCGCGCATTGGGCCGAGATCGCCGTCCGATCGCCCGGCGGCGCCGTCGCCCGGGCCGACGTCGTCCTCGGGGACGAGCCCCGAGTCCACGTCACCGTGGCCTGCGGCGACCCGCTCGACGAGGTCGCGCTGCGCTCCTACTGCGTGGGCGCCGCCCACATGGCGCTCGGCTGGGTGTGCAGCGAGGGTCTGGCGGTGGACGAGGCCGGGGAGGTCCACGACCTGACCATCCGCAGCTTCGGGGTCCTCCGGGCCGTCGACACCCCGCCGATCGACGTGACGATCGAGCCGTCCGCCGGCCCGCCGGTCAATGGGTCCGACGCCGTCTTCGCCGCCGTGGCCGCCGCCACCTGGCTGGCACAGGGCTGTCCGCCCACGTGGCCCACCGGCCATCGCCTGCGCCGCTGACCGACCCCGCTCCCTGGCGCACCGCAGTAGCGTCCCGGCCATGAGCGAACCCGCCAAGCCGGTCGGTCCCTACACGCCCATCGTGCGCGCCGGCGAGTGGCTCATCGTGTCGGGGCAGGTCGGCATCGCCGACGGCCAGATCGTCACAGGGGGCACCGCCGGCGAGCTGCGCCAGGCCATCGCCAACCTCGAGACGCAGCTGGCGACCGAGGGTGCCGGCCTCGCCGACGTCGTCAAGACGACGGTGTTCCTGCGGCACATGAGCGACTACCCGGTGATGAACGAGGTCTACGTCGACTGCTTCGGCGACCACCGGCCGGCTCGCTCCGCCATCGGGGTGGCCGAGCTACCGCTGGGCGCCCTGGTCGAAGTGGAGGCGTGGGCGCATGTCGGAGGAAGATGAGCCCATGGCCGGCGCCATCATCATCGCGATCGTCCTCGTCATCGTGATCCCCGTCGCCGTGTGCATGTCCGGCGCCGTGGTGGCGGCGCTGCTGGGCTGGTCCCTCAAGGACGACGCCGAGGCCCGCAACGAGGGCAGCGAGCTGATCGCCCTCAACAAGTAGGGCTCAGAGTCCCCAGCGGGATTGGCCGAACCGGTAGCCGACCGAGCGCACCGTCTGGATCAGGTTGGCGTGCTCCTCGCCCAGCTTGGCCCGCAGCCGGCGGATGTGAACGTCGACCGTGCGGGCACCGCCGTAGTACTCGTAACCCCACACCCGGCTGAGCAGCGTCTCCCGGGTGAACACCCGGCCGGGATGCGACGCCAGGAACTTCAGCAGCTCGTACTCCATGTAGGTGAGGTCGAGCGGGTGCCCCTGCATGGCCGCCTGGTAGGTCTCGAGGTTGAGCACCAGCGGGCCGTACTCGACCAGCTCGGGCCGGGTGCCCCGTCCGGTCCGCCAGAACAGGTGCTTGAGCCGGGCCTCGAGCTCGAGCGGCTGGAACGGGTAGAGGCAGAAGTCGTCGAACAGGTCCTCCCGTAGCTCGAGGTCCGCGAGCTGCGCGCCCGACACCAGCAGCAGCAGCGGCTCCAGCGGCACGTCCCGCTTGCGCAGTGCCCGGGACAGCGCGAACGCCCCCTCGGGATCGGTGGCGGCCACCATCACGCCGCCGGCCCAGCCGTCGTCGGGCTCGGACCGCGACGCCGAGCGTTCGTCGGACACCGCCTTCCACGGATAGCCGGCCAGGTCGAGGGCCTGGGCCAGCTCGGGTGGCGCGGGATCGGGGTACAGCAGCAGCGGCTCCATGGGCGGTCCGGGCTCGTTCACAGACGCATGAGGTAGCGGTCGAGCTCGAACTGCGTGACCTGGGTCTTGTAGTCCATCCACTCCTTGCGCTTGTTGCGGATGAACCACTCGAACACATGCTCTCCGAGCGCCTCCGCCACCAGCTCCGAGCGCTCCATGGCGTCGAGGGCGTCGGCCAGCGACTGCGGCACCGTGTCGATGTCCTCGGCCATGCGCTCCTCGTCGGTCAGCTCGTAGAGGTTCACCGCCGTCTCGGGCGGGAGGCTGTAGCTCTCCTCGACGCCCTTGAGCCCGGCCGCCAGGATCACCGAGAACGCCAGGTAGGGGTTGCAGGCCGGGTCGGGGGCCCGGTACTCGAGGCGGGCGCTCTCGCCCTTGCCCCGCTTGATCGGCGGAAGGTTGACCACCACGGAGCGGTTGTTGCGGGCCCACGACGTGTAGATCGGCGCCTCGTAACCGACCACCAGCCGCTTGTAGGAGTTGACCCACTGGTTGGTGACGGCGGTGATCTCCTTCGCATGCGCGAGCAGGCCGGCGATGAAGCCCCGGGCGACCTTGGAGAGGTTGCGTTCGTCACCGGCGTCGTAGAACGCGTTGGTGTCGCCCTCGAACAGCGAGAAGTGGGTGTGCATGCCCGAGCCCTGGACCCCGGCGAGCGGCTTGGGCATGAACGTGGCGTGCACGCCCGCCTCGAGCGCCACCTCCTTGACGACCAGCCGGAACGTCATGACGTTGTCGGCCATCGTCAGCGCGTCGGTGTAGCGCAGGTCGATCTCGTGCTGGCTGGGGGCGTCCTCGTGGTGGCTGTACTCGACCGGGATGCCCATCGCCTCGAGCGTGTGGATGGTGCGCTGGCGCAGGTCGGTGGCGACGTCGGCGGTGGTGAGGTCGAAGTAGGACGCCTGGTCGAGCGGCTGGGGCGGCCGGGACGGGTCGCCGTCGGCGAAGTAGAAGAACTCCATCTCCGGCGCGGCGTAGAAGCTGAACCCGCGGTCGCGGGCGGCGTCGAGGTTGCGCCGCAGCACCTGCCGGGGATCGCCCTCGAACGGGGTGCCGTCGAGGTTGACGATGTCGCAGAACATGCGGGCCGAGGTGCCCAACCCGTCGGCCCACGGCAGCAGCTCGAAGCTGTTGGGATCGGGCTTGGCGAGCACGTCGGACTCCTGCACCCGGCTGAACCCGTCGATCGACGAGCCATCGAACCGCATCCCCTCGTCGAACGCGCCCTCGAGCTCGACCGGCGAGATCGCGAACGACTTGAGCTGGCCCAGCACGTCGGTGAACCACAAGCGGATCATGCGGACGCCCCGCTCTTCGACGGTGCGGAGCACGTACTCACGCTGGCGTTCGGTGCTGTCCATGCCGAGAATCCTGCGGGGCGGTGCCAAGAGCCGCAAGCTGGGGTTTCCCGGTTCACAGTGCGTTCACATTCGGGCAACAGCCGGGAAACGGCTCGCTGACACGGTTCCGGCCGGCGGTACGTGACCCACGTGATCCGGCGTACGAACCCGTCCGACCCGTTCGAGACCCAAAGGACAGTCCCCCCGATGCCCTACAAGGCCGAATACATCTGGATCGACGGCACCGAGCCCACGGCCAAGCTGCGCTCGAAGACAAAGGTCGTCGCCGAAGTCGCCGACCTTCCCATCTGGGGCTTCGACGGCTCCAGCACCAACCAGGCCCCGGGCGACCAATCGGACTGCGTGCTCCAGCCGGTGTTCTCGTGTCCCGACCCGATCCGTGGCGGCGACAACGTGCTGGTGCTGTGCGAGGTGCTCAACACCGACATGACCCCGCATCCCAGCAACACCCGCGCCGCATGTGCCGAGGTGGCCAGCAAGTTCAAGGACCAGGAGCCGATCTTCGGCATCGAGCAGGAGTACACGTTCTTCAAGGGCGGGCGCCCCTACGGCTTCCCGGCGCCGACCGGCTTCCCCGCCCCGCAGGGCGGCTACTACTGCGGCGTCGGCGCCGACGAGGTGTACGGCCGTGACGTCGTGGAGGCCCACCTCGACGCCTGCCTGGCCGCCGGCCTCCACCTGTCGGGCATCAACGCCGAGGTGATGCCCGGGCAGTGGGAGTTCCAGGTGGGACCGGTGGCGCCGCCGCAGGTGGCCGACGAGCTGTGGGTGGCCCGGTGGCTGCTTTACCGGATCGCGGAGGACTACGGGGTGGCGGCCACGCTCGACCCCAAGCCCGTTCCCGGCGACTGGAACGGCGCCGGCGCCCACACCAACTTCTCCACCAACGCCATGCGCGAGAGCTACGACGCCGTGGTCGCGGCCGTGAAGGCGCTGGAGCCGAAGGCGGCCGAGCACGTCGCCGGGTACGGCGCCGACATCGAGCGCCGCCTCACCGGTATGCACGAGACGGCACCGTGGAACGAGTTCAGCTTCGGCGTGTCCGACCGGGGCGCATCGGTGCGCATCCCGTGGCAGGTCGAGGTGGACAAGAAGGGCTACATCGAGGACCGCCGGCCCAACGCCAACTGCGATCCGTATGTCGTGACCCGCCTGATCGTGGACACCTGCTGCTCGGCGCTGGCGGGCTGATCACGTCGGGCAAGTTGCCGGGCTGGGGGCGGCCGATGGCTAGAGCTGGGGGAACCGGGGAGGGACGCCTTTCGGGGCGTCCTTCTCCGCGTCTCCCGGTCGGTGGCTCCGCGGCCTCGGCCGGTCGCGGTCGCATGTAGCGTGCGGGCTGATTTTCACCGAGGGCGCTGAAGGGAGCGATGGTGGAAGAACGAACCCCTGACGACGTGCTGCAAATGATCAGCGACGAGAGCATCGAGATCGTCGACCTGCGGTTCTGCGATCTGCCGGGGCTGACACAGCACTTCTCCATGCCGGCCGGGCAGTTGACGGCCGACGTGTTCGACGAAGGCGTCGGGTTCGACGGGTCGTCCATCCGGGGGTTCCAGGAGATCCAGGAGTCGGACATGCTCCTGATCCCGGATCCGGGCACCGCGGTCGTCGACCCGTTCACGCAGCACAAGACGCTGAACCTCAACTGCTTCGTGAACGACCCGGTCACCGGGGAGTCCTACAGCCGTGACCCCCGCTACGTGGCCCGCAAGGCCGAGGAGTACCTCAGGTCCACCGGCATCGCCGACACCTGCTACGTGGGGCCCGAGGCCGAGTTCTTCATCTTCGACGACGTCCGCTTCGACCAGAACGAGCACGAGGGCTACTACCACATCGAGTCGATCGAGGC
>OCZV010000303.1_pt1 | contig 17922 bp, 18 predicted proteins | sample 1539051 | NCBI WGS metagenome assembly OCZV01 (sample SAMEA3113581, study PRJEB22503) | soil metagenome
ACAAGGTAGTCGCAAACGAGTCTTCCCACATCCTCATAGTTTGATGCCGTGCATTTGACGCCAGCCTCCCGCGTTTCGCCTTGGCCGGGACCATCGACGGCGAGAACGGCAATCCCGCGTTCCAGAAACGGATCGTTGTTCATCGGACTGTCTTCTTTGACTCCGTCCATCCCCGGAATGTACATGACACACGGCACCTTCTCACCGGCGCGCACTCCGGGAGGAAAATGCAAAAGGCCTTGAACCCCCTTCCGGTCGTAAGGCAGCTCCACGCGCTCGATGCGCCGACCGGCGTATTGGATGAACTTATCGTAGCAGGCCCGTTTTTTTTCTTGCCACAGGATGCGCTTAGGATTGCCCTCTTCAAAGATCGCCCACATAGCATTGGTATAGAAACAAGACGCGATGTAGTAATGCTCGCGCGCTTCAACGAGATATCCCGCCTTCTCGGTTTCTTTGGCCAGCTCCTCGCGGCGTGACGCAAGGCGCGCGAATTCACGTGGGATGTCGACGAATTTTTGGATTCGGCGGGTGATCTCTTGAAGGTCGCTCTGCACTCCCGGACCGCAGTTGCGTAGGATTTTCCCCGTGCGGCCTTGATCCCAATCTATCCCACGAGCTTGGATGACCTGATCCAAAATCCAGCGTTGCTCGCGCCAACGTTTTGTCTTGCGTTCGGTTTCAATCCTCATCGCCATCGCTTGTCACACCTCCCGGGCCATTGGTCTTTAGCGTGCCCGTACAAACCTATCGTCCACAAATTTTTTCAAATCCACTTGTTTCAAGGTCGGTGTCGATTCGCTGAGGCTTTCTCGCACAGCTTCCAAGCCCTTCAATGCTGGGTAAGGGGGCTGGAGATAGCCTTATCATATTCTTTGTATCCTTCTTCGAGAGCGCGCTCGTCGGCTCGCAGATATTTTCTTAGGACGCTCAGTGCCGCACGGCTATCCTCCTTGTAGATTTTCGCCCCATCCGTGAGGCCGAACATGAAGGCCTTGGCAAGTTCCGGCTGATTCTGCACAAGTGAACGTTTCGCAGCTATACCCGAAAAAGTAAACTCCTTTCCCAAGTCGGGGATAGAGAGGAGCGCCCGAAAACCCATATTACGCGCGGCCGTCGAGGTCGGTGGCGACAGGATGCCGGCCTGAACGGCTCCGGCGCGCATGCCCGCTAAGATTTCGGGTATCCCGCCCATGGAGATCATGATCACATCCTTTGGACTTAAGCCGAAATGCTCCACGGCGGCGCGTACAGCGAGATCGCTCGCCGATCCGATACGCGTGATACCGATCTTCTTGCCTTTCAGCTCTGATCCTTTTGTGATGCCGCTGTCGGTTAAAAGTGTAAAAACCATTCTGTGTGTGGTGGTCCCTATCCAGACAAAGTCCGCGCCCTGGGCCCAGGCCGTCATCATGGGCGCAGGCGAAAGATGACCGAATTGAATTTCCCCGGCCAACAAGGCCTGCACGGCCGTTGTGCCGCCGCGAATGTATACGAGATTGGAATCCAGGCCGTGTTTCCGAAAAATTCCTTCTTCATGAGTTAGCCAGAGCGTGCCAATGCCAGCTGATAATGCGCTGTAGGCGACTCGAACCGATACGAGCCGAGATTGAGCTAAGGACGACGGGGTGTTAATTAGCAGATAGGTCGTGGCAATGAGAAAATACAGCCCAACCAGCCTCATAGACGCCGCCATTGATGCGCGGATTTTACAGATCATTTTGCTCGCCGCCGTGCATCCTTTTGCGCTATCCGAGTGTGCTGCTTTTGAATGGCACGACTGTAGTCAAAAAAGGTAGTGATGGCAAACACAAAGGAAGCCGCCGAGCATCCCGCTGGTTGATTATCGCTGGTTTTTGTGACAACGTTATCTGAACGACTCGTCTGGCATAATTACGGAAATTCACTATGTTATTTGATTTCGCTAATGTGTTGGTGTTTACCGCACTAGGCTTGGGCTTCGTCGGGGTTAACCTGCTGATTGGACGCCTTCTGCGGCCATCGAATCCGCAGGTGCGGAAGCTCTCAACTTATGAGTGCGGCGAGCCCTCCACCGGGAGTGCATGGGTTAATTTCAACATAAGATTTTATCTTGTTGCCCTGATTTTTATAATATTCGAAGTCGAAATCGCCTTTATTTTTCCTGTGGCGGCGGTATATCGCCGCTGGATCGAAGACGGCCAGGGGCTGTTTGCATTTGTCGAAATCTTACTTTTCGTTGGCATTCTTTTTCTTGGTTTGGTTTACGCCTGGGCCAAGGGCGATTTGGAGTGGGTGAAAAAGGTCAAGGCCTGATTCACCGTTGCGGAGGTATTGGATGAAACCATTACTCAATTCTCTACCGGAAACAGTTTTTACGACCAAAGTGGATTCCCTGCTCAACTGGGGAAGGGCATCCTCGCAGTGGTACATGCTTTTTGGTCTGGCCTGTTGCGCCATTGAGTTAATGCAAACCGGCGGACCCCGGGCTGACTTGGATCGTTTCGGCGCGGTTCCGCGGGCGACGCCACGTCAGTCCGACCTGATGATCGTCGCAGGGACGCTTACCTACAAGATGGCCAAGCGGACCAAATTGCTTTACGATCAGATGCCCGATCCGAAGTATGTTATTTCAATGGGGAGCTGTGCGAACTGCGGTGGTCTGTTTCAGTTGGCTTATTCAGTTTGCAAAGGCGTAGATAAGATCGTTCCAGTCGACGTCTATGTTCCGGGCTGTCCGCCTCGCCCTGAAGCCCTTACGGAAGGATTACTGCGTATTCAAGATAAGATGCTGCGAGAGCGGTGGTTAGTGCGACCCTCTCGACCGGCGGACGAGGCGGTTCAAGCCTAAGGATGGAACCTAAAGAGATCTATGCGCGGCTCGAGGAGCAATTTCCCGCAAAGGTGTCTGACTTTAAGGGCGACGTGCCGGAGCCGTACGGTAAAGTTGACGCCCCGGCGATTGTTGAAGTCTGCCGATTTCTGCGCGATGACGCGGGCCTGAAATTCGAAGTGCTGTCCGATCTGACCGCACTCGACTGGCCCAAGGAAGAAAAGCTCCAAGTCGTTTATCACCTCTATTCATACGCGCAAAGACACCAGATGGTGCTTAAAGTCGACCTCCCGCGGGACAATCCCAAAGTTGCCACCATCGAAGGGGTATGGAAGGTAGCCAACTGGTTTGAAAGGGAAGTTTATGATCTTTTTGGCGTAATCTTTGAGGGGCACACCGACCTCCGCCGCATCATGCTTCCCGAAGATTGGCTGGGCCATCCCCTGCGCAAGGATTACGTGGAACAGGAAGAATACGACGGCATCAGCACGCAACGGGCTCCACTCGTCGAAAAACTGCTCCGATAGGACACTATGAACGAGACAGCGCAATCCGAAACCGGCTTCTATGCCGAAGATATGACCATCAGTGTCGGTCCCCAACATCCCAGCACGCATGGGGTGCTGCGGTTCGTCGTCAAGACCGATGGCGAAGTGATTGGCGAGGCCATCCCCGATGTCGGCTACTTGCATCGTTCCATTGAAAAAATCGGCGAGAAGGTGACGTGGCATGGTTACGTGCCGTACACGGATCGTGCCGACTACCTAGCGGCCATGTTTGCTAATCAAGTATTCTGCATGGCGGCGGAAAAGCTCGGTAACATCGAAGTCACTCGACGGGGAGAATTTTGTCGTGTAATTGCTTGTGAGCTGAATCGCATTGCGAGTCACTTGATATCCGTCGGCACATTCGGGCAGGACATCGGCGCGATGACGCCGTTTGTTCACGCCTTGAGAGAGCGGGAAACCATCAACAATTTGATGGAAGAGATCTGCGGCGCACGGCTCACTTACAACTACATCCGGATCGGCGGCGTCGGCTACGATATTTTGCCTGAGACCTGTACGCGCATTGGCGAGTTCCTCGACCACTTCGAACCTATCGTTGACGAATACAATCGGCTGCTTTCCTACAACAAAATCTTTATCGAACGGCTCGCCGGTGTTGCGGTGATCAGTCAAGAAGACGCGCTTTCTTATAATCTAGTCGGTCCAAACCTGCGCGGCTCAGGCATCAAGTGGGATATCCGAAGAGATATTCCGTATTCCGTGTACCCCGAGCTAGAGTTTGATGTCCCGGTCGGGAGCGGTGAAGTGGGTAGGCTTGGCGACAGCTACGACCGCTATTGGGTGAGAATTGGCGAGCTGCAGGAGAGCTGTAAGATTCTGCGCCAATGTCTCAAAATGTTGCCGAAGGGACCGGCCATTGCTAAAGTGCCGCGCAAATTCAAGCCGCCTGTAGGCGAGTGCTACGCCCGAGTCGAAGCTCCGCGCGGCGATATGGGCTTTTATGTCGTCGCCGACGGCAGCGAGTATCCCTACCGTGTTCGGATTCGCACGGGTTCATTTACCGCCATGAGCATCATCGATAAACTCAGTAAGGGAATCATGGTGGCCGATCTGATTGCTCTCATCGGCAGCCTAGACGTCGACGCTCCGGAAATCGATCGGTAAAAATCAAATCAAGTCAATCATGCAAGCTTATATCGACGAACTGATACAAGAAGGCTATTTTGCCGGCGCGCCCAAAGAGGTCGTGTACGCCATTGTCATGGTGCTGGTGGCGTTTATCGTGCTTTCGGCTTTCGTCGCTCCGCTGGCCGGCATCACAAGCTGGCTTGAGCGGCGGGTATGGGCCAGAATGCAGTCGCGCGTAGGCCCCAACCGGGTTGGACCGCAGGGTATTCTCCAGTGGCTGGCAGACGGTATAAAAAATCTCCTCAAGGAAGATCTCATCCCCTCGGCGGCGGACAAGGCGCTTTTCTCATTGGCGCCTTACGTGGTCTTCATGGGTTTTCTTTGCAGCTTTGTTGTCATCCCCTTCGGAAGCCAGCTCATCGTCGCGGATCTCAACATTGGAATTCTCTATATTCTTGCCGTCACCTCGCTCGTGGTAGTTGGAATCCTCATGGCCGGTTGGGCCTCGAATAACAAATGGTCGTTGCTCGGCGGCATGCGCTCCGCAGCGCAAATCGTGAGCTACGAGATTCCAGCCGGTGTCGCTGTGCTAACGATCGTGTTCGTCGCTGGTACTCTGAGCATGCAAGGCATAATCAAAGCCCAAGGGTGGGCACCGTGGGACTGGTTTCTGTTCCACAACCCATTCACGTTTGCCGCCTTCTTTCTTTACTTTACGGCGGCTCTGGCTGAGGGTAACCGGACGCCGTTCGATATTCCCGAAGCGGAGTCTGAGTTGGTGGCGGGTTATGTGACCGAATACAGCGGCATGCGTTTTTTGTTCTTCTTCTTTGCCGAGTGGGGAAATCTTTATGTGATCGGCGCCGTTGCTACGACGCTTTTCTTAGGCGGTTGGCAGGTTCCACCCCTGACCAGTGATCCAATCATGCTAGGCGTTCTGCAGTTTATTGTGTTCTTTTTCAAGGCCTATCTGTGGGTTTTTGTCGCTATGTGGGTGAGGGCGACGCTGCCGCGCGTCCGGGTGGATCAACTCATGGCGCTCTGCTGGAAGTATATGGTGCCTTTATCGTTCATCTGCCTGGTCGGAACGACTGTCTGGATGCTGATTTTCGGGCCGAAGAGCAGTGAAATCTTTAGTATGGTGATGTTTATTGTCGCTCTGGCGATTCTGGGCTACTTCTTCAAACGGGTGGTCTTCCAAATCCGTAAGGCGCAGCCCGAGCTTTATTTCAAACCGCATATTTAGTGGTTGAGGACCTATGGGCATTGCGAGTTATCTCAAAGATATAAAAGATACGGTGACATCAGTCTTCGAGGGGATGTCGATTACATTTTCTCATCTCGTTCGCCGTCCCATGACGATTCAATACCCGGACAAGATTCCGGTGCCGATCCAGGAGACTCTACCCAGGCGCTACCGGGGCATTCTCGAAGTGGATCTCGATATCTGTACGGGCTGCTTAGCTTGTGAGAGAGACTGTCCGATTACTTGCATCACGATCGGCATCGAAATGGACAAGGAGACAAAGCAGCGGAAATTTACTCACTTCGACATTGACGTTTGCAAGTGCATGTATTGTGGTCTCTGTTCGGAGGCTTGCCCGACCGGCTCTATCCGTCATTCCCAGGAATTCGAAGGGGCGAGCTACGACCCGGCCGGTTTAGTGCGCCATTTTGTGACCGAACCGGCGCCGCTCTATAAACCGAAGAAGGGCGGCGAAACGGACTCAAAGTTAGCAACCAAGGTCGATATTGGACAGAAGTATCTCGATGAATTTGCCACACCGGATGGAGGGGCGGCCGCAGAGGAGGGTTAGGCACCTGAGCGGGGCGGCAGCCGAAACGGCCCTCGCGCCCCTTGATCCAAAACGGATCTTCCTGTAATGGACGCAGAAAGCCTCCGGCTTTCTCAGATTCCAAACAATTTAGCATCAGCATGGAGATTTCGACGGCAGTATTTTATCTGATCGCGGTCATCACGGTAGGCTCTGCCATGATGGTCGCCTTTTCGCGCAACATCATCTACTCCGCATTTTCACTTCTCGGCACGTTTGGAGGGGTGGCAGGGCTCTATATCTTTCTTGGCGCCGATTTCGTGGCTGCGGTTCAGCTCCTGATCTACGTTGGCGGTATTCTCGTCCTTATTCTCTTTGCGGTGATGCTCACTCATCGCATCACGGACGTCGAAATCACCAATCGCGCGGCCGGCCGTATTCCAGCGCTCATTATCACCGGAGTGTTGGTTTATCTCTTGGTTCAGGCGGTTCGCGAGACTCCCTGGGCCAAGGCCAAAGAAATCGCCTACGCGGCAACGACCGGAAAAATCGGCGATCTTTTCTTGGAGCATTACCTTCTGCCCTTCGAGCTCGCATCTCTCGTGCTGCTCGCCGCCATGATTGGCGCGGTGGTTCTCTCACGCAAGGAGATCAAGGAATAAGCATGCTGTCGCCCAACGAGCTCTCGTCGTATCTCACCATTGGGGCGATTCTTTTTTCGTTGGGACTATTCACCGTGCTCACTCGGCGCAACGCGATTAGTGTGCTCATGGGCGTGGAGCTGATCCTCAATAGCGCCAACATTAACTACGTCGCTTTTTCTCGCTACAGCAGCGGCAGCGTGGACGGTCAGATTTACGCGATCTTTGTCATCATGTTGGCTGCCGCCGAGGCGGCTGTGGGCTTGGCCATTGTGCTCGCGATCTTCCAAATTTTTCATACCATCGACGTAGAGGCGGCGGAGACGCTAAAGGAATAGACGCGGCATTTTGGATTGTCGATTGCCGATTAATCGAAAATCTAAAATCCTCAATCGGGAATGGTGGTAGGGCTTTAGGGTTAGACTTAAAATGCATCAGCCCATACAGGCAGATTATCTTCGCTGGATTGTTTTCCTTCCCCTGATCGGCGCGATCATTAATGGCCTGTTGGGTTGCACGATTCAGAAACGGATGGGCAAAACCGCAATCAGCCTGATTGCCTGTACGCCGGTGATCCTCGCATTTGGACTATCTCTAACTGCCTTTCTTGCCCTGACGGGACTTCCAGCCGAGCAACGCTTTTTGATTGACCAGCTGTACACGTGGATCGAAATCGGATCCCTCAAAGTCGATATGGCTTTCTGGGTGGATCCGCTTTCCGCGGTGATGATCCTGGTCGTAACCGGTATCGGCGGGTTGATCCATATCTACGCCACCGGCTACATGCACGAAGACAAAGCATTCTGGCGCTTCTTTGCCTTTCTTAATCTCTTTACGGCTGCCATGCTGACGCTGGTCACGGGCGACAGCCTGCTCCTCATGTTTGTCGGGTGGGAGGGCGTGGGACTGTGCTCCTATGCTCTGATCGGCTTCTGGTATCAAGATCACAACAATGCTCGGGCAGGAAACAAGGCATTCATTGTCAACCGCGTCGGCGACTTTGGCTTTGTATTGGGCATGTTTTTGCTTTTCTGGACTTTTGATGCTCAGGGACATGGAACACTCACCTTCCGCGAGATGGCCAACTGGGCGTCAACTCTCCAAGGACAGCAGATTTGGGGAATGAGCGTTGTCACTCTCGCCACCCTGTTTCTCTTTGTCGGCGCTACCGGCAAATCAGCGCAGATTCCACTTCACGTCTGGTTGCCTGATGCGATGGCCGGGCCGACACCCGTGAGCGCACTGATCCATGCGGCGACCATGGTGACCGCCGGTGTTTATATGACCGCCCGGCTCAACTTTTTATTTTCCATGGCGCCATTGACGTTAAACGTCATCGCCTGGATCGGCGTAGTCACAGCATTGATGGCCGCGACCATTGCGTTAACACAGACGGACATTAAGAGAGTGCTTGCTTATTCAACCGTCAGCCAACTCGGCTATATGTTCATCGGCGTCGGTGTCGCCGGTTACGCCGCGGCGATTTTCCACCTGATGACCCACGCTTTCTTCAAAGCCTGTCTGTTCCTCGGCTCCGGCAGTGTGATCCACGCCATGGGAGGCGAGCAGGACATGCGCAAAATGGGCGGACTCAAAGATCACATGCCCTATACCTTCTGGACCTTCGCGATTTCCGTTCTCGCCATCGCCGGCACGCCTTTCACCGCCGGTTTCTTCTCCAAAGATGAAATCTTGTGGTTGGCCTTTACCAGCGAGCACGGCTCGCCGACGCTATGGCTTCTCGGCGTCTTGGGCGCCGGGATGACCGCGTTCTACATGTTCCGCCAGTTCTTCATGGTGTTCTTCGGTAAGTGTCGCGCCGATCATCATACGCAAGAGCATCTCCATGAATCGCCCAGGGTTATGACGTTGCCACTCGTTGTTTTGGCGATCGGGGCGTTGATTGCCGGCTATATTGGACTCCCGAGTGTGTTCGGCGGCAGCCAATTCGGCCACTGGCTTGAGCCGGTTGTGGGAGCGCATGCCGAGGAGCATCCCCAACACCTGCTCGAGCTGGGGTTGATGGGTGTTTCGATCTCGGCGGCGGCCTTCGGATTCTTGATCGCGTACCTCATGTACTACCGCGCGGCGCTGTCGCCGGAGCGCTTTGCCACTCTCGCCGGTGGCTTCTTTTATCGTTTGTTTGATCGCAAGTACTATCTAGATGAAATCTATCAGGTCATTTTTGTTAACGGGACTCTGCTACTGGCGCGTATTGGCTCATTGTTCGATCAGTATGTCATTGACGGCATTGTCGATGGCTCGGCGAGTCTCACCCGGCTGGTCTCATGGATCAATGGTTTATTTGACAACTACATCATCGACGGTATTGTGAACGCCCTTGCCGATATCACTTATGGGGCCGGTGACAAGTTCCGTCGGGTCCAGACCGGCAATATTAACAGTTATCTCTACGGAATTTTGATCGCCGTTGTGATCGCCATTATCGTTAAGCTGCGCTATTGGAGCTGATTGGCACGGGAGAAGCCTGAAAATGGAAGAAAACGTTCTCACTTATATGACCTTTATACCGCTCGCGGGAATGATCGTGGTTCTTCTTCTGCCGAGCAAGAACCATAACCTGATCCGGTGGGTCTCAGCCGCGTTTACGGTGCCTCCGCTTTTGATGGCGGGATGGCTTTATGCAAATTTCGATGGTGCCAAGGCCGGCTTTCAATTCGTCGAAAAAGCTCCCTGGATCCCTGCCTACAATATCTACTACTTTGTCGGGGTGGACGGCGTTAGCATTTCCATGGTCCTTCTGACCGCCCTGTTAAGTTTTCTTTGTATCTTCGCTTCCTGGGGAATTGAGAAAGCGGTAAAAGGATACTTTGCGCTCTTCCTCTTGCTTGACACCGGCATGATGGGTGTTTTCGTTGCCCTCGACTTCTTTCTGTTCTACATTTTTTGGGAAGTCATGCTGCTGCCCATGTACTTCCTGATCGGTATCTGGGGCGGGCCGCGCCGCGAATACGCTGCCATCAAGTTCTTTCTCTATACGCTCTTCGGCAGCGTCTTAATGCTGCTCGCGATCCTCGCGCTCTATTTCAGCTCCGAACCCTATACTTTCGATATGACCGCGCTGATCGCGCAGGCCGATAAGTACGGCACGCAAAGCCTGCCGGTTTGGCCGTTCAATCAGTTGGGTTGGGGGTTCCAGCATGTGGTTTGGATGGCCCTCTTTATCGGCTTTGCCATCAAGATTCCGGCTTTTCCTTTTCACACGTGGTTGCCCGATGCTCACGTTGAAGCGCCCACAGCGATTTCTGTCATCCTGGCAGGCGTGCTTCTCAAGATGGGTGCCTATGGGATTCTTCGAATCAACTACCCCATGCTGCCGGTAGCGACCGCCGACCTTGCGTATTGGTTTCTCGGCGCGCTGGGGGCTTGGAACATCATTTACGGTGCCTTATGCGCTATGGCACAAACGGATCTGAAGAAGCTCGTTGCTTATTCGAGCGTGAGCCACATGGGCTACGTCATGCTCGGAATGGCAAGCTTCACGACCCAGGGCATTAACGGTGCCGTGCTGCAGATGTTCAATCACGGGACCATTACCGGAATGCTCTTTCTCTTGGTCGGTGTCGTCTATGACCGCGCGCACCACCGCGAAATCGAAGGATTCGGCGGCTTGGCGGCGATCATGCCCGTTTACACGGGCGTGGCGGCTCTAGCCTTCTTTGCCTCTATGGGTCTGCCTGGTCTCTCCGGATTCATTTCAGAGGTGCTAGTTTTGCTAGGCGCTTGGCAGAAGTATCCGGTGCTGACCATCCTGGGCGCCAGCGGCGTCGTTCTAACTGCCGGGTATCTGCTCTGGACGATTCAGCGTGTTTACCTGGGTCCGCCCAATGAAAAATATCTGGCGCTTCCGGAAATCAATGGTCGTGAAATGTTCACGCTCGTACCTTTGGGGGCGATCGTGGTCTTGTTGGGTATCTATCCTAGCGTGGTTTTGGATCTGTTGCGCACGTCGTTAGATGGCATTAACCAGGTCGTTATGCCGCATCTTCATTCGTAAGAATTATCCATGGACTTGAAAAACCTTGCGAGCCTGAGTTTCTTTTACCCGGAGATCATTCTCTCCACCACTATCCTGTTGCTCATTGTCCTCGATCTGCTGGTTCGTAGCCACCGGACCTTGGCCGTCGTGGCCGTGATTGGAAGTCTGGCATCTCTTTTGACTACCTTTGATCTCTATAGCGCAGAGCAAGGCTGGTTGTTCCACCGCATGATCATCCTCGATAACTTCAGTTTGTTTTTTAAGGTGGTCGCGTTGACGGCAACCATTTTGACTATTTGGATATCCCTGGGCAGCCATGAAATACGGCAAGTACACCAAGGCGAGTATTACACCCTGCTTTTGACCTCCGCCCTCGGCATGTTCTTCATGGCCTCGGCAAGCAATTTATTAACCGCTTATCTCTCATTGGAGTTGGTCAGTTTGACTTCTTACGTGCTCACCGGATTTTTACCTCACAACCGGCGCTCCAGTGAGGCGGCGCTGAAATACCTTATTTACGGCGGCGTGGCCTCGGGCACGATGATATATGGGATGAGCTGGATCTTCGGCATGACCGGTAGCCTCGATTATGCCGCAATTCACCAAGTTCTCGCACGAAACGAAGTCAGCAGAGTCACTTTATTTATGGCGTTGGTGTTCATCATGGCCGGCTTCGGTTACAAGATCGTTTTCGTACCGTTTCACATGTGGTCTCCCGACGTATACCAGGGCGCGCCAACGCCGTTCACGGCATTCCTCTCGGTCGCGTCCAATGCCGCGGGTATCGCGATTATGGTTCGTTTCTTTTTCCCGGCGGTCTCGCGTATGGTTCCCGGAGGTGACTGGGCGTCTGTGTCTGGAGTGGAATGGCCGCACGTTCTGCTGTTTGTCAGCATGGTCACGATGACGCTCGGCAATCTTTGCGCGTTGAACCAGAAAAATCTCAAGCGCATGTTGGCCTACTCTGGCATCGCTCACGCGGGGTACATGCTGATGGGACTGGCCGTGCTCAACAACGATGGCTTGACGGCGATTCTGTTCTACGTCGTGGTCTATCTCATTATGAATCTCGGCGCGTTCCTCGTCGTGGTCATGATCGCTAACGCCACCGGCAACGAGGAAATCGAAACCTACCGCGGTCTTGCTTGGCGAGGCGCCGTCATTCCCGCAGCATGCCTTGCGGTGTTCCTATTCTCGCTTACGGGTCTTCCACCCTTTGCCGGATTTATCGGCAAGTTCTTTTTGTTCGCAGCCGTGTTGAAGGAAGGCGGTGCCTTTGTTTTGCTTGCCGTGGTGGCGATCGTCAACAGCGTCATCTCGCTTTACTACTACGCTAAAGTGGTAAAGACGATGTTCCTCGACTTTCCCGCGCCAAGCGACGGGCAGGTATCCGTGGCGGGGAACAATTTTACTCTGCTTATACCGCTAACGGTTCTGACGATTGTTCTCGGCGTCTATTTTTCTCCCCTGGCTCAGTACACAAGGCAATCCCTGAGTTTTTTTGTAAGATAGATTCGCAGCCTCTTCAGATATCCTGCTCCGTTCAATTTTCTCCCACGGATACCGTTTTTCGCGGATTTTTGCCCTCCACCCGATATCGCATCTTCAGAAAGGCCTTTAATATTACCAGCCTGAACCGCCCACGTTGCGCTTCCAGTTGGCCCTATGATTGCGTCTATAGCCCTGCGGCCAATGGAGGGGTCCGGTGCAATGAGAATGAGAATTTTCGGTTTTATGTTGATCACATGGCTGGGAGCAGCTCAGGTTTTCGCCAGCACGCCGACCGAGCAGATCAAGGAAACAATTCAGCAGGTGTTGGTGGCTGTAAACGGCTCTTCCAATGGAAGCGAATCCGATCGTAGAGCAATGCTGCGGGACACTTTAATGCCGCGTTTTGATTGGCCCGAGATGGCCAAGCAGGCATTGGGTAAGCATTGGAATCGTGTGACTGGCCGTCAAGATGAATTTATTGCGGCATTCGCTGATTTTCTTGGCAACGCATACGTCGGTAGAATTGAATCTTATAAAGACGAGAAGGTCCTGTTCGTGCATGAATCGATAGAAAAGAACTCGGCGCAAGTGGATACCAAGATCGTTCCTGGGAAAGGCGAGCCGACGTCCGTCAACTACCGGCTCCATCGCGTGGGAGGTCAATGGAAGATCTACGATGTCGTTGTCGAGGACGTCAGTATTATTGGGAATTATCGCTCGCAGTTTAACCGGATTCTTACACGCGGGTCCTTCGATGACCTGCTCAACCGTTTGAAAGAGAAAAACTTATAGCCTCAGACTTTGCAGCGGAAGTTCAATCCTAGCGGTCGCGTTCGCCCGACTGAATAAACGAGCAGAGCACGGCTCGCTCATGACTCCTGTGTTCTCCTTTCAGTTCGGTTCCGTAATGTCCTAAGATCAGATCAACTCATCAGTCAATCTAGCCGGTAGCAAGCGGCGCTACGGTTAGCGCAAGGATATACCTAGTCCTGAAGCGCTCAGTATCGCCCGCGCAATCCAGTTGCAATCGAAGCCACACAAGCAGCCTAAATGCCCTTTAGGTTACCGGAATCATAATGTGCTTCTGGTACGCCGGCCGCTGGCAAAGTCGCTTATACCAGGCGTCGATCTGCGCAAATCTTGGTCGCTCAATGGGTAAGTTGTACCAGCGGTACGCCCAAACCCCGAGGGGAATATCGCCGAGAGTCAACGCGTCGCCGGCGACATAGGGACTTCTGGTAAGCTGCTGATCGACGATTTTCCATGCGTTGCTGGTTTTCTCCAGTGCACTGTTAACGACATTGGGATCGCGTTTTTCCTGCGGCGTCCGAATCAGGGTCCAAAATAGAGGCACAATGGAAGGCCCCAGAGTCGTAAGCTGCCAATCCATCCATCGATTAGCGCTAGCTCGGCCTTCCGGTGTGGGTGGGAGTAGCCTCCCCTGGCCATACTTCTCTACAAGATATCGCATGATACTATTCGATTCCCAAAGCACGAAGTCCCCGTCTTGGATTGTTGGCACCAGCCCGTTTGGATTCATATCGAGATAGGATTTTTCTTTGTTGCCGCCAAATTTGCCACCGAGATCTACACGGTCGAAATCGAGACCCAGTTCACCGCAACACCAAAGCACTTTCTGCACGTTGGACGAATCTGTCCTGCCCCAGATCTTAATCATAAGTACCTCCCAAATTTTTATTTCTATCACCGTTTCCTTTTAATGGATAGCTACTGAGCTTTGGCCAACGGGACCGAAGCTCTGTTGTTTGTAGTTTTTATTTGCTACAAGAAAGAAAATATGTCTGGGAGCACAAACTACTCATGGGTAAAAGCATTTTTGGGCTATTTGGCGTCGCTCTCTTAATCTTGCAAAATAGCGAATCCGCCTGGGCACAGAACCAGGCCGAGGGTAAGAAACTGTATGCCACCTACTGTTCAACGTGCCATGGCGATAAAGGAAAAGGGGACGGAATGGCGGCAAGATCACTCCCGGTGAAACCAGCCGACCATACGAACGGAGCGGTGATGAACCAGTTTTCGGACAAATTCCTGATGGATATAATCTCTCAGGGGGGTGGTGCCGTCGGCAAGTCCGCCATGATGCCTGGCTGGGGAAGTCAACTTGGTGACAAGCAGATCCGAGACCTAATGGCCTACGTTAGAAGCCTTGCCGAACCTCCGGATAAGGCACCCGGGAAGTAGAATCTTCGGGAATTTTCTCGAGTCCCCCTTGACGATTGGATTTGTGAAGTTAAATTTGCTGCGTTCAACTTTCTTTTTGGATATCTAAATCTACGTTTTATTCGAGGAGGGTGTCATGGCGACTAAGATTCGTCCCCTACGCGATAGGGTGATTGTTAAGCGAATTGAAGAGGAGGAAAAGACCAAGGGCGGCATCATCATTCCCGACACTGCCAAGGAAAAGCCTCAGGAAGGTCGGGTCGTTGCCGTAGGACCGGGACGACATGATGATGGGAAGGTTATTCCCTTGGGTGTTAAGTCGGGGGATAAAATCCTCTTTGGGAAGTATTCTGGCACTGAAATCAAACTTGACGGCGAGGAGCATCTCATTTTACGAGAGGATGACATCCTCGGAGTAATCGAATAACAAGGAGGTAAGGGAAAGATGGCCGCGAAAGAGATTCGCTTTAGTGAAGAGGCGCGGAACCGGGTTCTGCGCGGTGTGAATTTATTGGCTGATGCAGTGACCGTGACGCTCGGTCCTAAGGGACGTAACGTCGTCCTCGAAAAATCTTGGGGCGCTCCGACCGTGACGAAAGATGGAGTGACCGTCGCCAAAGAGATCCAGCTCGAGGACAAATTCGAGAACATGGGCGCTCAGATGGTCAAGGAAGTGGCGAGCAAGACTTCCGATGTGGCTGGTGACGGTACCACGACGGCGACGGTTCTTTCCCGCGCGATCTTCGGCGAGGGCCTGAAATTGGTTGCTGCCGGGCACGATCCAATGAGCATCAAGCGTGGCATCGATAAGGCGGTCGAAAAAGTGGTGGACGAGCTCAAATCGATGTCCAAACCCACCCGTGACAGAGATGAGATCGCCCAGGTCGGGACGATCTCGGCCAACAATGACAAGACCATCGGTGACATTCTTGCCGAGGCCATGGACAAGGTCGGGAAAGAAGGCGTCATCACGGTTGAGGAAGCCAAAGGCCTGGAGACCACCCTCGACCTCGTAGAAGGGATGCGCTTTGATCGCGGCTATCTCTCGCCGTACTTCGTGACTGACCCGGAACGGATGGAGTGCGTCTACGAAGATGCCTACCTCCTGATCCATGAGAAGAAGATCTCCAGCATGAAGGATCTTCTTCCGGTACTGGAAAACGTCGCGAAGACCGGCAAACCTCTGGTGATCATCGCCGAAGAAGTTGAAGGCGAGGCGTTGGCAACCTTGGTGGTTAATAAAATTCGTGGCACGCTCAGAGTAGCCGCTGTCAAGGCACCTGGTTTCGGTGATCGGCGCAAGGCCATGTTGGAAGATATCGCGATCCTGACCGACGGCAAGATGATTGCCGAAGAGCTCGGCATTAAGTTGGAAAATGTCACTTTGAAGGACCTTGGCCGTGCAAAACGAGTGATCGTCGATAAGGACAATACGACGGTTGTCGAAGGTGCGGGCAAGAAGTCCGCTATCGAGGGGCGGATCACCCAGATCCGTGCCCAGATCGAAGAAACGACCTCGGATTATGATCGCGAGAAACTACAGGAGCGGTTGGCAAAGCTGGCCGGCGGCGTTGCCGTGGTGAAGGTTGGAGCGGCCACTGAAGTCGAGATGAAAGAGAAGAAGGCCCGTGTCGAAGACGCACTGCATGCGACTCGCGCTGCGGTTGAAGAGGGTATCGTACCCGGCGGAGGCGTCGCGTTAATTCGTGCCGCGGCGACCCTCGCTAACTTACGAGTTTCGAATGATGAAAAGGTCGGCGTACGGATCATACAGAAGGCGCTCGAGGAACCACTCCGTTGGATCGCAGACAACGCCGGTGCCGATGGTGCCGTGGTTCTTGATAAAGTTAAAAATGGCAAAGGTGCGTTTGGCTTCAACGCCGCATCCGAGGACTTTGAAGACCTGGTCAAAGCAGGTATTGTTGATCCCACCAAAGTGGTACGCACGGCTCTCCAGAATGCCGCGTCGGTGGCTGGATTACTGATTACGACCGAGGCGATGATCGCTGACAAACCGGAGAAGAAGAAGGAAACTCCGGCCATGCCTCACGACCACGACGACTACTAAGTCGGTTTAACTGGACTGTCTGAAAAAGGGCGCCTGAGATATCCAGCGCCCTTTTTTTGGGCTCTGTCTTTGGCGGAGTGCAAAACACAAAAAAGGGAAGCATTTAACTTCCCCTTTTTGTGTAATATGGGACCGTTGAGCTGAATTTAATCTACGCTAATGGCAATCTGCTTCGGTTTCGCCTCATCGGCCTTGGGGACATGTATCTCAAGTATGCCATCCTTATACGTGGCCTTAATGGCGTCGCTTTTCACGGTTTGCGGCAGGTAAAATGAACGACTGAACTTACCTGCAACCCGCTCTGCCCGATGGTACTCTACACCGTTGGCCGGTTGCTCAAATTTTCTTTCACCGCTGAGGGTCAGTGAACCGTCGTGAACTTCGACGTTAAAATCCTCCCGTTTCATCCCCGGAAGCTCTGCACGAATGAGGTACGAATCCTTGCTTTCGAGAACGTCTACAGGAGGAAACCAAACTCCGTTAGTCGAAGTTGGATACGCTCGAGACCTGCCGAATGTGTCATCGAACAAGTCGTTGATGCGGCTCTGGATTCTGTTTAGCCCCTCAAACGGTTCCCACCTTACTAAATCCATAAATAGTCCTCCTTTAATAAGTTTTTGGGTGCTGCAAAAAAAACTAATTACGGCTTCGTAGCTTGTCAAGTCGCGGTTAGCCACGGGTAACCGTCCGCAATCACGAGCTACCGTACCAACTCATCATAGCTTTCGCTACCTTTCGGCACTTAGTAAACTTGACAACTCTGCGACCGTGGCTAACTTCCACGCAGGTATCGCGCCTTACAACATACAGGAGGTAAATGACCATGGCCCACTGGAACCCCTTCGAGGATATGGAGGCTCTTCGGCGAGAAATTGATCGAGCTTTTGAAGACTTTGGCCTCGGGCAAAATCCGGTTCCTCAAGTTGCCTTTCTACCGTGCACAGGACCGAGGCGGTATCCGTTGATCAATTTACTGGAAGATAAGGACCGTCTTTACATCGAAGCTCTTACTCCAGGAGTGGACCCTCAATCATTGAATGTCACGGTTATGCAAAACCATTTAACCCTGTCAGGGAAAAAAACTCGGATTGCCGGAGAGATAAAGCCAGAGGCTTTTCATAGAAGCGAAAGAGCGAGCGGAAAATTTGTGAGGACGGTGGATTTACCGGTGGAAGTGCAAGAAGGAGCTATTCAGGCGGAGTATAGAAACGGGGAGGAGAAAGTCATGGCGGAGAAAACTGTAGCGACTCGACCTCAACAGACTCAGCCGAGCAGAGAGGAAACCCGGAGCCAAGAACGATACGTCACACCGCCCGT